>Ga0207695_10000255_pt1 | contig 136470 bp, 117 predicted proteins | sample KBSC54metaG_FD_184354 | JGI IMG/M metagenome (GOLD analysis project Ga0207695, IMG submission 184354) | Corn rhizosphere microbial communities from Kellogg Biological Station, Michigan, USA - KBS C5-4 metaG (SPAdes) (version 2) | ecosystem: Host-associated > Plants > Roots > Rhizosphere >... | reverse complement strand
CGGCCAGCGCGTGCCCGTGCAGGCGCTCGCGGTCGACCTGCAGGGCAAGCCGCGCGCATCGGTGCCGATCGAGATCAAGGGCGTCGCGCACATCACGACGTCGTCGCGCAAGCGGATGGTCGGCGGCTTCTATGCGTACGACAACAAGAGCGACACGCGCGACCTCGGCGTGCTGTGCTCGGGCAAGACCGACGACAAGGGCCGCATGGCCTGCGACGCGACGCTCGAACAGGCCGGCAACGTGCAGCTGATCGCGGTCGCGAAGGACGGCGACGGCCGCACGTCGAACGCATCGACGTCGGTGTGGGTCACGCGCGAGGACGAACTCTGGTTCGGCGGCGACAACACCGACCGGATCGACGTGATCCCGGAGAAGACCTCGTACGAACCGGGCGAAACGGCCCGCTTCCAGGTGCGCATGCCGTTCCGCTACGCGACCGCGCTCGTCGCGGTCGAGCGCGGCGGCGTGATGGAAACGCACATCGTCGAGCTGAACGGCAAGAACCCGACCGTCGACCTGAAGGTCGGCGAATCGTGGGGGCCGAACGTCTACGTGTCGGTGCTCGCGCTGCGCGGCCGGATTCGCGAAGTGCCGTGGTACTCGTTCTTCACGTGGGGCTGGAAAGCACCGGTCGAATGGGCGCGCGCGTTCTGGCGCGAAGGCCGCCACTATGAAGCGCCGACCGCGTTCGTCGACCTGTCGAAGCCCGCGTTCCGCTACGGCCTCGGCGAGATCAAGGTCGGCACGGGCGTCCACCGTCTCGGCGTGACCGTGACGACCGACGCGACGCGCTACACGGTGCGCGGCAAGGCGCAGGCGCATGTGAAGGTCACGCTGCCGAACGGCCAGCCCGCGCCGGCCGGCACGCAGATCGCGGTCGCGGCCGTCGACGAGGCGCTGCTCGAACTGATGCCGAACAACAGCTGGGACCTGCTCGACGCGATGCTGCGACGGCGCGCGTACGGCGTCGAGACGGCCACCGCGCAGATGGAGATTGTCGGCCGCCGCCACTTCGGCCGCAAGGCCGTGCCGGCCGGCGGCGGCGGCGGCAGCGCGCCGACGCGCGAGCTGTTCGACACGCTGCTGCTGTGGAATCCGCGCGTGACGCTCGACGCGAACGGCAGCGCGACCGTCGAGGTGCCGCTGAACGACGCGCTCACGCGCTTCAGGATCGTCGCGATCGCGGCGGTCGGCCCCGACCGTTTCGGCACGGGCAGCACGTCGATCCGCAGCACGCAGGATCTGCAACTGATCTCCGGCCTGCCGCCGCTCGTGCGCGAAGGCGACGCGTTCCGCGCACAGGTCACGCTGCGCAACACGACCGACCGCGCGATGCAGGTCGTCGTGACGCCGCGCGTGACGGGCCTCGACGTCGCGCCGCAAACCGTGTCGCTCGCGGCCAATACGGCAACCGAGGTCGCGTGGACGATCACCGTGCCCGAGCAGGCGCTCGACGCGGCCGGCGCGCTGAACTGGCGCATCGAAGCGGCCGAGCAAGGCGGCAAGCGCGCGTCCGACGCGCTGGCGGTCGCGCAGAAGGTCGTGCCCGCTCTTCCGGTGACCGTGCAGCAGGCAACGCTCGCGCAGGTCGACGGCACGCTGACGGTGCCCGTGTCGGCACCGGCCGGCGCCGTGAGCAACGCACAGGGCGCGCCGCGCGGCGGCATCGCCGTGTCGCTGCAGTCGAAGCTTGCCGACGGCCTGCCCGGCGTGCGCCGCTGGTTCGAGCGCTATCCGTACCGCTGCCTCGAACAGCAGGCGTCGCGCGCGATCGGCCTGCGCGACCCCGCGCAATGGCAGGCGCTGGTCGCGCGCATGCCCGTCTATCTCGACAGCGACGGGCTCGCGAGCTACTTCCCGCCGTCGTCCGACGATTCTCACTACGGCAGCCCGACGCTGTCGTCGTACCTGCTCGTGCTGTCCGACGAGGCGAGCCGGGCCGACCCGCGCTTCGCGCTGCCGGAAGACCTGCGCACGCAGCTCGAAGCCGGGCTCGCGCGCTTCGTCGACGGCCGCATCGAGCGCAACGCGTGGGCGCCGCGCCAGGATCGCGACCTGCGCAAGCTCGCCGCGATCGAGGCGCTGTCGCGCCACGGTGCCGCGCAAGGCCGCATGCTCGGTTCGATCGAGATCGCGCCGAACCAGTGGCCGACGTCGGCGGTGATCGACTATCACGCGATCCTGACGCGCGTGAAGGACATCCCGCAGCGCGACGAGAAACGCGCGCAGGTCGAACAGATCCTGCGCGCGCGCCTCACGTACCAAGGCACGCAGCTCGTGTTCTCGACCGCGCGCGACGACGACCTGTGGTGGCTGATGACGAGCAACGAGACCAACGCCGCGCGGCTCGCGATGGAATTCGCGGGCGACCCGGCGTGGAAGGACGAGATGCCGCGCATCACGGCCGGCCTGCTCGCGCTGCAGCGCCAGGGCGCGTGGCAGACGACGACGTCGAACGCACTCGGGCTGCTCGCGGTCGAGCGCTTCTCGCGCACCTACGAGAGCACGCCCGTCTCCGGCGCGACGAAGGTCGCGCTCGGCGGCAACGAGCGCGCGATCTCGTGGTCGCAGGCGCCGGCCCCGGCCGACACGCTGGCGTCGGCCACCGCCGCGACCCGCGCCGCCGCCGTGCGCAGCGTGCTGATGCCGTGGCCGCGCGCGTCGCAGGCGCCGGCCACGCTGTCCGTCACGCAGGAAGGCACCGGGCGCCCGTGGGCGACGGTCGAGAGCCTCGCGGCCGTGCCGCTGCGCTCGCCGTTCGCCGCCGGCTACCGGATCACGAAAACCGTCACGCCGGTGTCGCCCGCCGTCAAGGGCGTGCTGACGCGCGGCGACGTCGTGCGCGTGCATCTCGACATCGATGCGCAGAGCGACATGACGTGGGTCGTCGTCAACGATCCGATCCCGTCCGGCGCGACGATCCTCGGTTCGGGCCTCGGCCGCGACTCCGAAGCGGCGACGCAGGGCGAGAAGACGCCCGACGGCGCGTGGCCGGCGTTCATCGAGCGCGACTTCGACGGCTACCGCGCGTACTACGACTATCTGCCGAAGGGCAAATTCTCGGTCGAGTACACGGTGCGGCTGAACAACGTCGGCACGTTCGGATTGCCGCCGACGCGCGTCGAGGCGCTGTACGCGCCGTCCGTGTACGGCCTGTGGCCGAACCCGCCGATGACCGTGAAGCCGGCCGACGCGGCCAAGCAGTGAGCGCGTGATGATCGATCGGGTTTTGCCGCGGCCGGCGCGTTTGGCCGGCCGCATATTCGTCGCCGTCGTGCTGGCCGCGCCGCTCGTCGCGCATGCGCTGCCCGGTTACGACGACGTGCGCCGCGACTGGCGCAGTTCCGACTGGGTGCTGCTCGCTCGCGACGGCACGCCGCTGCAGCGCACGCGCGTCGACCTCACCGAACGGCGCGGCGACTGGGTGTCGCTCGCGGACGTGTCGCCCGCGTTCCGCGAGGCGATCGTCGTCTCCGAGGACAAGCGCTTCTACGAACACAGCGGCGTCGACTGGCGCGGGATCGCAGGCGCCGCGTGGGGCAACCTGTGGAACGAGCGCACGCGCGGCGCGTCGACCGTGACGATGCAGCTCGCCGGGCTGCTCAGCGATTCGCCGCGCCGCTCGGGCCAGCGCTCGCTGCCGCAGAAGGCCACGCAGGCGATGAACGCGCTGCTGCTCGAACGCGGCTGGCGCAAGGACCAGATCCTCGAGGCGTACCTGAATCTCGTGCCGTTCCGCGGCGAGACGGTCGGGCTCGGCGCACTGTCGCAAGTGCTGTTCGGCAAGGCGCCGTCGGGCCTCGACGCGCGCGAAGCCGCGATCGCGGCCGCACTCGTGCGCGCGCCCAACGCGACGGCCGCGAAGGTCGCCGAGCGCGCGTGCCGGATCCTGCGCGACATGCATGCCGAGCAGGCGTGCGCGTCGCTCGACGGCTACGTGCAGTTCGTCACAGCGCGTCCAACCAACGCCATGCGCGACGACGGTGCGGCCCTCGCCCCGCACTTCGCGCGGCGCATCGCGGCCGAGGTCAGGCCGGCGGCCGGCGCGCAGGTCCGCACGACGCTCGATGCGCCGTTGCAACGCTTTGCGCGCGACACGCTGATGCGCGCGCTGACCGAACTCAACGCGCCCGCGCACCGGCGCAACGTGCAGGACGGCGCGGTCGTCGTGATCGACAACGCGACCGGCGAGATTCGCGCGTGGGTCGGATCGTCGGGCGCGTTGTCGAGCGCACGCGATGTCGATGCCGTGCTCGCGCCGCGCCAGGCCGGCTCGACGCTCAAGCCGTTCCTCTATGCGCAGGCGCTCGACGAAAAGCGGCTGACGGCCGCGTCGCTGCTCGACGACGCGCCGATCAACCTCGCCGCCGGCGGCGGCCTGTACATTCCGCAGAACTACGACAAGGATTTCAAGGGCTGGGTGAGCGTGCGCAGCGCGCTCGGCGGTTCGCTGAACGTGCCGGCCGTGCGCACGCTCGTGCTCGTCACGCCGCACCGCTTCGCGCGCACGCTGACCGCGCTCGGCCTGCCGCTCGCTCAGGAAGGCGACTACTACGGCTTCAGCCTCGCGCTCGGGAGTGCCGATGTCACGCTGCTGTCGCTGACGAACGCGTATCGCGCGCTCGCGAACGGCGGCGTCGCGCGCAAGGTCGTCGACCTGCCCGCGCCGGCGTCCGGCGTGCCCGCGCATGCGGACAGCGGCACGCGCGTGTTCAGCGAAGCGGCCAGCTTCGTCGTTACCGACATCCTCTCCGACAACAATGCGCGCGTACGCACGTTCGGCTTCGACAACCCGCTCGCGACGCGCTTCTTCTCGGCGGTCAAGACCGGTACGAGCAAGGACATGCGCGACAACTGGACCGTCGGCTTCACGTCGCGCTATACGGTCGGCGTGTGGGTCGGCAACGCGGACGGCTCGCCGATGTGGGACGTGTCGGGTGTCACGGGCGCGTCGCCCGTGTGGTCGGCCGTCGTCGGCTACCTGCACCGCGATCTGCCGAGCCGCGCGCCGCGCGCGCCGGCGGGCGTCGAGACGCGCCACATCACGTTCGAGCGCGACATCGAGCCGGCGCGCAACGAGTGGTTCATCGCGGGGACGGCGGTCGACACGATCCGGCTCGCCGCGCCCGTCACGCCGGGCAAGGACGGTGCGCGCGCACCGTTGACGATCGGCGCGCCGACCGACGGCACGATCTTCGCGATCGACCCGGACATTCCGCCGAAGAACCAGCGGATCTGGTTCGAACGCTCGGCCGGGCGCGCCGCGCGGTTCGCGTGGCGGCTCGACGACAAGGTGATCGGGCATGCCGACCGCGTCGCGTGGATGCCGTGGCCGGGCCGGCATCGGCTCGAACTCGTCGACGCGCGCGGCAACGTCGCGGATGCGATCAGCTTCGAGGTGCGCGGCGCGTTCGCGAAGACGGCTGCGCGCAAGCCTTGAGCGCGTGAGCCGGCTGCCTACTGGCCGGCCGCGTTCGCCTTCTGCGGCTGCGCGGAGAAGTCGAGTGCCGGAGCTGTCGAGATCGACGCTTCGTTCGCAACGCTGAAGTTCGGGCGAGGCTGGTAGCCGAAGATCTTCGCGATCACGACGCCCGGGAACTGGCGGATCTGCACGTTGTAGTGCTGCACCGTCTTGATGTAGCGGCCGCGCGCGACCGCGATGCGGTTTTCCGTGCCTTCGAGCTGCGTCTGCAGGTCGCGGAACGCTTCGTTGGCCTTCAGCTCCGGGTAGCGTTCGGACACCACCATCAGCCGGCTCAGCGCGCCCGACAGTTCGCCCTGCCGTTGATCGAACGCCGCGAGCGCGGCCGGATCCTTCGCCATCTCCGGCGTCATCTGCACGCTGCCGACGCGCGCACGGGCCGAGGCCACCTCGGTCAGCACGCGCTCCTCGTGCGACGCATAGCCCTTCACCGACGCGGCGAGATTCGGCACGAGATCGGCGCGGCGCTGGTACTGGTTCAGCACTTCGGACCACGCCGCATTGATGTCCTCGTCGGACGACTGGATCGCGTTATAGCCGCACCCCGCGAGCGGAGCCAGTAAGCAGCACACGAGCAGGATTCGAAACCATTTCATTGTTGAAGACTTCCGGTTGAGCGCTCCGGGCGGAGCGGTAGTGAAAAGAAACGTTGTTTGCGCAGGTGCGCTGCGTATGGCGCCTGGTGGTTACCAGCGACCCGATGCGCCCCCGCCGCCGCTCGACCCACCGCCGCCGCTGAACGAATCGGAACTCGACGAATCGGAGTCCGCGCGCGAGCCTGACGACGGCCATTTGAAACCGGATGGCGACGAGGACGAAGACGACGAGCTTCCGCCCGTGAGCTTGTCGATGATTCCGAGGATCAGCGTCAACACGCAAAATACCGTCACCAGGACTTCGCCGGGCGAATAGCCCATCCAGTGCCCGATCGCGATCAACGCCAGCAGCGTGCCGCCGATGATCGCCGCGTACTTGCGGATGGGTGCGGACCGGACGACACCGATGCCGAGCAGCCATGCCCCGACGCCCACGCTCGTCGGAACCAATGCCAGGGCCGCCAGGATCGCCTCGAGATTGCCGTCGAAGATCGCGCCGACCGGCAGCATCACGATCGGCACGATCGTCGTGACGAGATAGCTTGCCGGGAGCATCACCTGCCAGCGCAGCTTGCGCCACGCGGTCACGGCACCCAATGCGACGTTGGCCAGCCCGAGCAGGAGCCAGAACGTGAAACTGCCGTACTCGACCGGCGGCTTCTCGAGCAATCCGTTCGACATCCGCCGCTCATCGCCCGCCCGGCTGTCGCGGGACGCGAGGTCGGCCACCTCGTCATCCCGCCGCGCGTCGGTCGACGTAGCCATCTCCGGCGGCGTCATCTCGAGCGTGAGCGCAGCGACTGCATCGTTCACGCCGGCCTCGATCCGGTTCTCGCGAAACGCCGGCACGATCCGTTCGCGGATGATCCGGCCCGCGACAATATCCGGAATTGCGCCTTCGAGCCCATAGCCGACTTCGATCCGCACGGTATGGTCGTTGAGCGCCGCGACGAGCAGCAGGCCGTTGTCTATCTTGCTCTCGCCTAGACGCCATTGTTCGAACACCGCAGTCGCGAACTGCTCGATCGTCGCGTGGCCCGTCGAGCCGACCAGCAGCACCGCCATCTGTACGCCGAGCCGGCGCTCGAGATCAGCGAGGCGCTCGGTCAGTTCGGCCGCGCATGCGGCGCTCAGCGCGCCGGTCATGTCCGTCACTCGGCCTTTCAGCGGCGGCGCCGCTTCGGGATCAGTGGCGACAGGATAAGTAGCCGCTGCTACAGCCGCGTGCGTGCAGGCCGATGGCGCCGACGCGGACGATGCGCCGGCTGCCGACGCAATGGCGCCATCTACGCCGCCGGCCGGCGCGGCGAACGCCAAACTGTAAAGGAGTATTGCGCCCGTCAGCACGGCAGTCACCGCTTTCCCTATCCCGGTAAAGGCGATCGTGCTGCGCGTGCGCGTGGGGCGTCCGTCGTGTCGGGTCGTGCCTGCCCGCGATGCCGGATCGCCCTCGCAACCCGCCGGGCGCGGCCGCCCCGTCTGTCGTTTCAAGTTCATGTCGGAAACTGCACGCCTGCTCCCTCAGCAACGGCGCGTTCTCTCGTCGTTTTTAGTCGTCCCGCAGCATAACCAATTGCGAAGGGAACTGAAAGTTTTCCGGCTGGGCAGGCAAACGGGCAGGCAGTACGCGGATCGGGAATCTAGAATATGAACAGCGCCGCTTCCCCGGGCGCACCGGTTGCTTCCTTCTCCCGGACACCCGCGACCATGAACATTCGCCATACGCGCTTCACCCGCCCCGCGCTGGGCGCGCTCTGCGTCGCAGCGCTCGCGACGCTCCAGGCCTGCAACGGCGACGCCTGCTTCGGCGTGGATGTCTGCTTCAACAACAACGACACGCAAACCGTCTCGCTGTCCGGCACGGCCGCCACGGGCGGCGCGCTCGCGAGCGCGCCGGTGGCGGTCAGTTGCGCGGCAGGCTCGGCGACGACGCTGACGGACGGCGGCGGCAACTACCGTGTGACGGTCAACGCCGCGCTGCCGTGCGTCATCACCGTGACGTCGGGCGGCACGAGCCTGCATTCGCTCGCGTACGCGGGCGGCACCTTCAACACGACGCCCGAAACCGAGTTGATGCTGGTCTATCTCGCGGCACAGCTGGGCACGAATACCGCCGGGCTGATCGGCAATTTCCAGGGCAATCTGCACTTCCAGCAGGTGATGGGCAGCCCGAACGCCGTGCAGGCCGCGCAATCCGCCGTCGTGACGAACCTGCAGCAGCGGTATGCGGTCACGCTGACGACGCCGGCGTTCCTGACGACGTCGTTCGTGGTCGGGCAACCGGGCGTCGACAGCGATCTCGGTGCGCTGGCCAAAGCGGGCGCGATCGATTCGAATGGATTGCCGGATCCGGTCGCCGTTTCGCTATTAACGCAGGCCGGCGCCGCGCATCCGCTGTAGGCGGCCTGCGGCGCGCAAGGAGCCAAACGTCAGGCGCCCGCTTCGTTCTCGTCGTCGGCCAGCAGCGCCCACCGTTCGTGGTCGCGCCATTCGCCGCCGATGCGCAGATAGCGCGGCGAAAACCCCTCTTTCCGGAAACCGAGCCGCCGGACCAGCGCGATCGACGCGTGGTTGCCGGGCTGGATGTTCGCTTCGAGCCGATGCAGCCCGAGTTCCCCGAACGCGACGCCGATCGTCGCGCGCAACGCGTCCGTCATCAGCCCCTTGCGGCTGAAATCCGCCATCCCGTAGTACCCGAGATACGCGCTCTGAAACACGCCGCCGACGATCTCGTTGAGGTTCACCACACCGACCACCGCCCCGGACGCCCGTTCCCGCGCGACGAGGCCGACATTCGGCCCCGTCAGACAGCGGACGAACCATTGGTCGAATCCCACCTGGTCGGTGAACGAGTCGACCCACGGCAGATGGTGGCTCCGGCTCGCGCGGTTGGCAGCGATCAAGTCGGCGGCGTCGGATCGGGCGACGCGATTCAGCAGGATCAGGCTCATGGTTCGGTCGGACGCGGTATGTGGCGCAAGCGGTCCGGCGAACGAGGCCGTTCGCCCGCGTCGCCGCCGCTCGCGATCGATCAACGAAACGCCTACGCGGCTTCCCCACTCCCGCACACGACGGTCGCGGCCTGCTGCTGCGTCAGATACCGCAACAGCTTCGTCACCATCCATACGACGATGAACGACAGCGCGACGAAAAACACCGCGAGCGGCGTCAGCACGTGGATCGACACGAAGCCGGCCAGCCCCATCATCGCGGACGACACGAGCAGCAGCGCACACCCGAGGATCGCGCTCGTCAGGCCGGCGATATGCGGAAACAGCGAATTGCCCTTGGCCATCAGCGTCGGATACATCGCGCCCGCGCAGAAGCCCATCACGAGCACCGGCGTCGCGAGCGTCCACACGCGCAGGCCGACGGTCAGCGCCAGCACCAGCATCGCGACCGACGCACCCGCCATCACGCGCGCGCCGATGCGCAGCCGCTGCTCGGCGCTCGGCAGCCCGCGCCCGTGAATCCGGTTCGACAGCCCACCGAGGAAATACATCAGGCCGATCCCGAGCGCGAGATAGCCGAAGAACGTCGGCGGCTTGTGCAGCGTGGTCTGCACCATGAACGGCCCGACGATGTTGAACACGAGCAGGATGCTGTAGCACAGCCCCTGCGCGAGGAAACAGCTCTGGAACACCGGACTCGCCAGCACCTTGCCCGCGTTCGCCATCAGCGTACGCGGCTCGAGATGCACCGGTTTCGGCAAGGTTTCCCGATAGCGCCACAGCAGCGCCCACATCACCAGCGAGTAGACGAGCAGGAACACGAGGCAGGCGCGCCAGCCGAACCATTCCTGCAGGTGCGCACCGATCACCGGCGCGACGATCGGTGCGAGCCCCCATGCGATCGACATGTACGTGAACGCGTGCATCAGCGCCTGGCCGGAGAACGAATCGGTGATGATCGCCTTCGCGAGCAGGTTGGTGGTAGCGATCCCGAAGCCCTGCAGGCAGCGCGCCAGCACGAACGTCTCCAGGTTCTGCGCGCCGAGCGACAGCAGGCAGCCGATCGTGTAGATCACGAGCCCGAACGCGAGCACACGCTTGCGCCCGTACGCGTCGGCGATCGGGCCGAAGATGAGCTGGCCGAGCGCGTAGGCCGCCATGTAGCCGGACACACTCGACTGGATCGCCTGCGGCGTCGTCGCGAACGAACGCGCCATGTCGGGCAGCGCGGGCACGTAGATGTCGATCGCGAGTTGGCCCGCGGACGCGAACAGGCAGATCAGGAACAGCAGGAAGCGCGGCGAATTCGACTCGCGCGCGGAAATGAGCGTGGCGTTCATGACGACTGGGAAGGATTCGGGCGGCGACGACGCGGCGCGACCCGTGTGTTCGCATTGTGAACACGCGTGCGCAGCGTGCCGGGTCGCATATTGTGCCTGTTGTTACGGCGACCGATGCGATTCCCATGGCGCGGGCGAGGTTGAACGTCCATCGGGGCATGCCCGGACACACTCGCCGAGCCGCCTGCGCATTCGTCCGCCGCCCCCGTACTTTCCACCCATTGACACGCCTCCCCGCCTTCGCCCTATACTCCCCGCAGCGCCACTAATTGTTGAACAATCAAACATGCTCGTTGACGCCTGACCGGCCACCGACAAGGATTTCGGCCGGATATCCACGTCTGCAAATTTCCCCGAGAGCACCGCGTCATGTCGAACTATCCCGCCGCCTATCAGGTCACCAAAGGCTCCGTCCTGAACGTCGACCGGTCCTTTTACTCCGCGATCGCGCAACGCAAGGACGCGCGGCAACGCATCGAATCGCACGTCGTGCCGATTCGCAGCGGCTTCGCGTGGACGGTGCCTGCCGGTCACGTATTCCGCATCGTCACGCTGGAAGGTCCGCAGGTCGCCGACTTCAACATGTGGAACCTGCACAATCCTCGCGAGCGCATGTGGGCGTCGCGTACGCGCCAGTTGCAGGCGGCGCACGTGACGACGTTCGACCGCATCTGGTCGACGCTGCCCTACCTGCGCCCGATGGTCACGATCACCGACGACACGCTTGCCGGCTATGGCGTCGACGACGACGGCGGCCGCGTGCACGACCTGCTCGGCACGCGCTGCGATCCGTACGTCAACAAGTTGCTGACCGGCGAGGATTTCCATTTCCACTGCCACTCGAATCTCGTGCGCGCGGTCGCGCCGTACGGGCTGACTGAATTCGACGTCCACGACGTGCTGAACGTGTTCCAGTGCACGGGCCTGAACGACGACGACAAATACTTCATGAAGGCCTGCCCCGCGCAGGCGGGCGACTATCTCGAGTTCTTCGCCGAGATCGACCTGCTGTGCGCGATGTCCACATGTCCGGGCGGCGACCTGTCGGTGCCGATGTGGGGCCCCGATGCGCGCGACCCGATCGACGTTTGCCGGCCGCTCGGCGTCGAGGTATATCGGCTCGATCCGGGCCTGCTGGAAGGATGGTCGTCGCCTCCCGTCGCGCCGTACAAGGGCCTGCACGGGATGCAGCCGCCCCAGGCAGACTGGCAGCACGGCAAGACCGTGTGACACAGCCCGTAGAATGACGCAACGCCGCCGGCCGGCGACGCCGGCGGCATACGATCAGGAGAGGAGCAAACGGACAGCATGGCAAGCGAAAAAGCGCGGGGACAATCGGTCGCCGACCGGATCAGCCATCAACTGCGCGAACACATCATCAGCGGCAAGCTGCCGCCCGGCACGGCGCTGGTCGAGATGGACCTCGCGGCCGAATACGATACGTCGCGCAACTCGCTGCGCGAAGTCCTGCACCAGCTCGGCCGCGAAGGGCTCGTCACGTTCGTGCGGCACAAGGGTGTCGTCGTACGCACGCTCAATCGCCAGGACGTGCGCGATCTCTATGTCGCGCGCCGCACGCTCGAACTGCATGCGCTGAACACGGCCGAACTCGCACAGCCGGCGCTGCTCGAGAAAATGCAGACGGCCATCGGCGCCGCCGAGCGCGAACTCGACAAAAAGAACTGGCAGGCCGTCGGCACGCACAGCCTGAGGTTTCACCAGCATATCGTCGCACTGCAGAAGTCGGCGCTGCTCGACGAGTTCTTCCGGACCATCTCGGCACAGCTGCGCCTCGTATTCGCGTCCGATCCCGACGAGAAGCGCGTGCAGACGGCCGACTGGATCCAGCGCGAATACCGGATCTACGAACTGCTCACGCAGAACCGTCGCAGCGAAGCCGTCACCGCGCTCGCACGCTATCTCGACGATTCCGAGCGGATGCTGCTCGACGCGATCAGGCGCAGCCAGCGCGACGCGGCCTGAGCCGGCGCCCTGCTTCCCGCATGCGTGCCGCGCAACGCGGCACGCACGAATCCGGCATCGAACGCCGTCACGCTTCCTCGCCCGCCGGCAGCGCGTAGCTGCCGTCGTCGCGATGCGTCTCGCGCCCCGTCAGCGGCGGATTGAACACGCACACGAGATGCAGATCGCCGCGCGTCGCCCGCAGGATGTGCGCGTCGTTCCGGTTCAGCGCGTAGATCGTGCCGGGCGTGATCCGGTGCACCTTGCCGGTCGCCGTTTCGACGACTTCCCCTTCGCCCGCCACGCAGTAGTTGGTTTCGAAGTGATGCTTGTAGTGCAGATGCAACTCCGCGCCTTCCTGCACACGCGTCTCGTGAACGGAATAGCCGACGCCGTCCTGCTTGACGATCATGCGCTTGCTGTCCCAGCCCGGGCCGTGCGCGTGGCGTTCGGTATGGGCGATATCGGCTGACCTTACGACGATCATGAGCATCTCTGAATAATAACGATGAGAAATGGCAAGACGATGCTTGCCGCCGGAAATCGGTTCATTCGGAATCCGTCAATGCGCGTTCGACCAGCACCGCCACATCGAGCAGCCACGCGTCGTCGCCGCGGCGGCCTGTCAGCAACAGGCCTATCGGCTGCTTCTGTCGACAGTCGCCCGGCACACTGATGCTCGGCAGGTCCAGCCGGTTCGCAAATTCGGTCAGACGGAATGCGCGTGCGTTCGCCGCGAGATATGTGGCCTCGTCCGCCAGATCGGCAATGCGCGGCGGCAGCATCGGCACCGTCGGCGTCAGTACCGCATGCGCATCGCCGAGTTCCGTGTGGTACGCATCGGCCAGCGCCGCCAGGCGCAACAGCGCGGCCGCGTAGTCGTGAGCGCGCACGTACTCGCCAGCCGCGATGCGCGGGCCGACGAGCGGATCGTAGCGATCCGCGGCCGTTTCCAGCAGCGTGCGATGCAGCATGAACGCTTCAGCCGCGATGACGCCTCCCGCCCGCGCGGCGGCGCCGGCCTCGACCGCACAATCGAGCCGCTTGCGCTCGATGCGCGCGCCCTGTGCGGATAGCCGCGACAGCCACGTGTCGAATGCCTGTCCGACTGCCGGGTCGACGTCGTCCGTCGCGAAGCGCTCGGGGACGATGAAATGCAGGTCCTTGATGCTCGCCGGTACGGGCCGGCCGGCGGCGCGGCCATGCAGCACCGCATCGACCCGCCGGCACATGCGAGCCGTCGCGGCCAGGATCCCCGGCACGTCGAACGTCGTCGACAGGAAACGCATGCCCGCATCGGGATAGCGGCCGCGCGACGGCTTGAAGCCAGCCACGCCGCAGAACGCGGCCGGAATGCGCGCCGAACCGCTCGTGTCCGAGCCGATCGACAGATCTGCCGCGCCGAGCGCCACCGACACCGCCGCGCCCGAACTCGATCCGCCGGCCACGCGCTCGCGTCGCGCATCGAGCGGCGTCGCGGGTGTACCGTATGCGCGGTTCACGCCGAGCGCGCCGTACGCGAACTCGGTCATCGCGGTTTGCGCAATTCGCACCGCGCCGGCGCGGCGCAGCGCTGCCACGAGCGCGGCATCGGTTCGCGCAGGCGGGTCGCCGGCCAGGACAAGTGAGCCGGCGTGCGTGACCCAGCCTTCGCAATCGAAACACGCCTTGACCGTCAGCACCGCGCCGGCCAGCGGCACGGCGGACGCATCGCGGCGTGCCGATGCATCCGTTGCACGCGCGTCGTCCAGCGCCGCTTTGTCGCGCCGTGCGAGCCATGCCGTCCCGATGTCGTCAGGATGTGCATCGGCACGCGCGAGGCTGGTACGCAACCGCTCGACGCACGCCTGCCCGTTCGCGTCGGGATGCCGTAAATCAGAAGCGTCCATTGTCGTTCCTCGCCGATCGTTCGTTGCGGTTCATGCGAAATGGACGTGCCGCAGAAAGTCCTTCACGCGCGCATCGGCGCTGGCACGAATCCTCTCGGGCGGCACGTCGTACAGGATCCGGCCGTTCTCCATGAAGACGATCCGGTCGGATACCTTGAACGCAAAGTTCATCTCGTGCGTCACGATGATCATCGTCATCCCCTCCTTCGCGAGCGTCTCGACCACTTTCAATACTTCGCCGACGAGCTCCGGATCGAGCGCCGACGTCGGCTCGTCGAACAGCATGATCGACGGCCGCGTCGCGAGCGCCCGCGCAATTGCCACACGCTGCTGCTGGCCGCCCGACAGCTGATGCGGGTACTTGTTCGCATGGTCGAGCATCCCGACTTTCGACAGCAGCGACAGTGCCTGCAGCCGGATCGCCTCCGTATCCGCCTGCCGGTGATAGCACGGCGCCATCATCACGTTCTGCAACGCCGTGCGATGCGGGAACAGGTTGAAGCTCTGGAACACCATGCCGATATCGAGGATCCGGTCGTGCGGCACGCGCGGCGGATGCGCGCCCGACGCGCGAATGAATGGCTCACCGTACAGATCGATATCGCCCGCGTTCACCGGCGCGAGTCCGTTGACGGTGCGGATCAGCGACGTCTTGCCCGAACCCGACGGGCCGATGATCGATACGACCTGCCCCGGCGCGACATCGAGATGGATATCCTTCAGCACTTCGTGACGACCGTAGCGCTGCTGGATGCCTTTCAGCCGCAACGCGAATTCGGCACTCGCGCGCTTTCGCGGCGCGACGGCCGGCGTCGACAGCGGCAGTGCGATGGTCGCGGGGCCCGCCTGGGCCGGCGTGCGGCGGCTGACGTCGAGGTGCCGTTCGAGATAACCGAGCAGTCGGCTGAACACCGTGACGATCAGCACGTAATAGAACGCGACTGCCAGCATCGTTTCGAACACGAGGAAGTTCTGCGTGTACAGCCGCTGCCCGACGAGCAGGATCTCGGCGAGCGAGATCACCGACACGAGCGAGGTCAGCTTCACGATCGTGATGAATTCGTTCGCGAGCGCGGGCAGCGCGACGCGAATCGCCTGCGGCATCACGATCATCCGCTGGATACCCGTGAAACGGATGCCGAGTGCGCGGCCGGCTTCGAGCTGCCCGCGCGGTACGGACAGGATCCCGCCGCGATGGATCTCCGCGAAATAGGCGGTCTCGCTCAACACCATCGCGATCAAGCCAGCCGTGAATGGATCGGACAGCACCGCGCTGGTGGCGGGAAACACCTGCGGCAGGTTGTAGATGAACACAAGCAGCACGAGCAGCGGCAGGCTGCGGAAGAACCAGATATACACGCTCGCGGCGCGCTTCAGACCAGTTCGGTGCGACTGCCTCGCGAGCGCCACCGGAAAGCCGAGCAACACACCGAGTAACCAGGCGGATACGCTGAGCTTCACGACGACGACGCAGGCGCGCCAGAAATCCCTGTCCCACAAGAGTTGTAACGCGTAGTGCCAATCGAACTGCATCGAAGACTCCTCAACCGCCGATAGGTGATGCAAGCGCCCGGCGCGGGTCGCGCGTCCGGGCGGGCGAGCGCGCCGGCCCGGCGCGCGGTTGCCGCTTCGCGACTACTTCGCCGTGCCGAGCGCGTTCGCGACGTCGGCATCGGTCGGCACCTGCAACCCGTACTTCTTCACGAGACTGTCGTACTCGCCGCTGTGCTTCGCCTCGTCCAGCGCCCCCTCCAGCGCGCGCAGCAGACCCGCGTCATCCTTCGTCACGCCGAGGCCGATGACGATCGGGTACAGCAGCGTCGTCGAGCTGAGCTCGACACGCCCGTTCGTCTGCTTCGGAATGCCCTGCGCGACGGCCGCATCCTCGATCTGCACGTCGACGGCCCTCGACATCAGCGCGGACGTCGCTTCCGGCGAGGTCGGAAACTCGAGCATCGCAATCTCGCCGCGACCGGCCGCCTTGCAGGTGTCCTGCGAGACCACGCGCAGCTTCGGCGTCCACGACGCGCCCTTGATCGTGCCGACGCGCTTGCCGCACAGGTCCTGCGGCGTTTTCGGCAGGTATGCGCCGCCCTTCGCGACGAGCAGCGACGCGCCCGTCTTCAGGTACGGCACGAAATCGACCTGCTTCAGGCGATCGGGCGTCACGTAGAGTGCCGACGCGACGACGTCGAAGCGGCGCGCCTTCATCCCGAGGATCAGGTCGGGGAAGCGCGTATCGAGGAAGACAGGCTCAAGCTTCAGGTGGCGCGCGAGCAGCCGCGAAAACTCGGCGTCGAAGCCGGCCGGCTTGCCGCCGTCCAGGTACGCGTAAGGCGGATACGTCAAGTCGGAGCCGACCAGGAGCGTGCCGGGCCGCACCGTCTGCAGCGATGCCGCCGATGCGAGCGAGCACGCGAAAGCCAGCGGCACAAACGCGCCGCCGAGAAAACGTCGAAACGAGAACTGACCGGGCATGGCATGGCTCCTGAGGTTTTTCGGCTCCTGCGCATAGACGTCACAACGCCTCCCGCGCACCGCCACATGCGGCTTTGCGAGATTTTTCACCGAAAATTGTTGAACAATTTCGGCCGATTCTGACCAGTTAAAATTGATAACTGAATCCGGGTTTACGCGAGAAACGGCGTCACCGTGCGCGAATCATCCGCGCACGCATGCGCCGTCGTCCGATGCCGGACGCGAGTTTCAGGACGGGGAGAATGGGCGGGAGAAGGTGGCGATCCCCTGGGATCACCGCCGAGGTGTGCGCGCCCATTGCGGACGCAACGATTTCTGCAACGCAGCCGAGATGAAAGCCGACTCGTCAGCCGGCATACGCGGCGCGCATCGACTGCATGGACCGGCAGAACGACGCACCGGACCATGCCACACTGCTAGATCACGATCAATACTGCGCCTGGTCAGTCGGATTCCTGAACAACTGTTTCATCTCCGCCGACAGCGGATAGTCGAGGCTCACGCCCTTCGGCGGAATCGGCTGCGTAAACCACTGGTTGTAGAGCTTCTCGGCCGCGCCCGACGTCTGCATCTTCGCGATCACGCCGTCGACGACATGCTTGAACGGCGGATCGTCCCTGCGCATCATGCATGCGTAGTTTTCGTGGACGAGCGGCGTGCCCGTCACTGCGTACGCGCCCGGGTTGCGGTCCTTCGCGATCTCGCCGTACAGCAGCGGTTCGTCCATCACGAACGCCACCGCGCGCCCGGTCGTGACGTTCATGAACGCTTCGGCGTGATCCTTCGCGCTGATGATCGTCATGTTCATCCCTTTCTCTTCGTTGAGCTTGCGCAGCAGGCGCTCGTCCGACGTGCCGGCCGTCGTCGCGACCGTCTTGCCGGCCAGGTCCGAAAAATCCTTCACGCCCGAATCCTTGCGCGTGCTGAAACGGATCCCATAGAGAAAAATGCTGTTCGAGAACGCGGCCTGCTTCTGCCGCTCGAGCGTGTTCGTCGTCGATCCGCATTCGAAATCGATCGTCCCGTTCTGCAGCAGCGGAATCCGGTTCTGCGACGTGATCGGAATCTCCTTCACCGTGAGGTTCGGCAGGTTCAGTTCCGTCTTCAACTGGTCGATGATGCGCGACGCGATGTCCCGCGAGTAGCCGATGTTCTTCTGCTGGTTGTCCGAATACGAAAACGGCACCGACGATTCGCGAATGCCCAGCGACACGATGCCCGTGTCCTTGATCTTCTTCAGCGTACCGGTGAGCGCCTGCGCATGCGCGGCGCCCGCCAGCGCACAGGACAGCGCGACAGCCAGCCAACGGAAGCGGCGATCCATGCTTTTCTCCTGACGAAACGTTGATCGAGTCGCGATCGTACGCCCGACAAAATTCGCACCGTATCAGGGAAAGCGTCAGGCGCACTCCGCTGCGGCTAACTGCGGCTACGCCGCGGGCAGCCGTTTTCCGTGGCGCGCAAAAACGCCCGCGCCCGCGCGATTCGCCCGACCGGCCGCTTGCGGGCTCGCCCCCATCTTCTGTGCCATCCGTTCCAAACGCGCGTTCATGCTGCAATGCCGCAACGTAATCGTTTGCGTCTTGCTCTTTTTTCACACAAAACATACTCAAGAAGCCGCCACAGCGGCCGTTACCCAGTGCATGGCGCGTCGCAGCAACCCCGCCGCGACCACCAGACAAAAAACGACAAGGTCCGGTTTTGCCGGACCGGGCACACCGCCGGCACGACGGTTCTATACGAGGATCGACTTTCAACATGAAAGCCAAACGTTTCAATTTCGCGCTGGCGCGTTCCGCTCATGCGCGCATGCTCGCCGGCATGTTGTCTGCCGCCGCCCTCCTGCCCCTCGCCGGCTGCGGCGGCGGAGGCGGCGACGGCAGCAACCCGTCGCCGACCAACGCAGCACCGGCCCCCGCCCCGACGCCGGCCCCCGCGCCCGCCCCGACGGCCCCGCCCACCACGTCCGGCAGCAACGCCTGCACGACCCAGCAAGCCGCCGTGCAGATGGCCGCCCAGACCACGCCCGACGAGCCGCCGGTCGACCACCTGATCGTCAAGCTGAAGACGCTGACGGCCACGCGTGCGATGGCGGCTATCGACGACGGTACGCGGCTCGATGCGGTGATCCAGCGTTCGATGACGCGCTGGACGGCACCGACGGCGACCGGCGCCGCACGTGCGTATGCGGCCTCGACGACGCAAACGCCGCTGAACGTGCAGGTCGAGCGGACGATCTCGAACGGCGCGGCCGTGCTGTCGCTCGGCCAGCGTGTCGCGGCCGCCGACGCGACGGCGCTCGCGCAGACATTCGCCGCCGACGCCGACGTCGACTACGCCGAACCGGATCACCCGATGAAGATCCGCGACACGCCGAGCGACCCCAGCTACAGCCAGCAGTGGTATCTGTCCGACCCGACCGCCGGCGTGGACCTGCCGCCCGCATGGAACACGACCAAGGGTTCGCCGACCGTCGTCACCGCCGTGCTCGACACCGGCTATCGGCCGCACCCCGACCTCGTCGGCAACCTGCTGCCCGGCTACAACTTCATCACCAACGTCAACACCAGCAACAACGGCGTGTCGCGCGGCTCCGACGCGACCGACCCGGGCGACTGGGTCACGCAGCAGGAACTCGACAACACGAGCGGCCCGTACTATCACTGCGCGAGCGAACCGAGCGCCAGCAGCTGGCACGGCACGCGCGTGATGGGCGTGATCGGCGCGACCGCCAACAACGGCATCGGCATCGCCGGCGTGTCGTGGCTCGGCCGGATCCTGCCGGTGCGCGTGCTCGGCAAGTGCGGCGGCGTGACGAGCGACATCGCCGACGCGATGCGCTGGGCGGCCGGCATTCCCGTCACCGGCGTACCGACGAACCCGACGCCCGCGAAAATCATCAACCTGAGCCTCGGCGGCGTCGGCGCGTGCAGCACGACGTTCCAGCAGGCGATCGACGACGTGAACGCGAAGGGTGTGACCGTCGTCGTCGCCGCCGGCAACGACGGCCTGTCGACCGGGCTCGACCAGCCCGCGAACTGCCGCGGCGTGATCAGCGTCGGCGCCACCGACGCGACCGGCCGCCGTGCATCGTTCAGCAACTTCGGCGCCAACATCACGCTGAGCGCGCCGGGCGTCAACATCCTGTCGACGGCCAACAGCGGCACGACGACGCCGGGCGGCGACACCTACGGCCCGGCGAGCGGCACCAGCCTCGCGACGCCGCAGGTGACGGGTGTCGCCGCGCTGATGCTCGCGGTAAACGGCAACCTCACGCCCGCGCAGATCCAGCAGAAGTTGCAAGGCGGCACGCGCGCGGCGAAGCTGGCGGCCGGCACGTCGTGCACCGCGATGCCGGCGGGCTCGGGCATTCTCGATGCAGGGATCGCCGTCGCGGCAGCCAACCAGTAACCGGTGCCCTGCCTCGACGCAGCCGCGCGCATGCCGACATGGCGTGCGCGCGGTTTGTTTTTTTCCGGCGGCCGGCGATCCGGCGGCCGGCGCTCCGGCGATCGCTCATCGACTCGTTCCGTTTCTCGAAATAACACCTGACAAAAAGGTTGACGCTTCGCACGACGAGCCTTTACCATCGCCCCCGTCTAATTACATGGAGTGTTCTGTGAACACCGATGCGAGTTGTAGTTGGTGCTCGACCAACTTGACTGCTGCCTGAGGAAAACGCGCAGAGCCTCGTCTTCTGCCGCATCCCGGGAAGCAGGATGCGGCGTCCTTCCGGCCTGACCGGCCAGATTCCCCCGCCGAATTTTTCGATGTTGTCGAATGCACGCGACGCGCCGTCGCGCGTGTGCGTTCGTGTTGCGCGCGGCGCCAGCCGCGTGCGTTTTCCGTTCGCGTGCCGTCCGGCCGCGCGCCTTCGTGCGTGCGCGGCTACCGATCGCCCGTGCCGATTACCCGCAACCGACAGGAGTGCAGATGAACTCAGACGACAGTAGTCGATTATCGCTCGCCGGTGCGACGCTGCGCATCGTCCGTCCGACCGCACTCCCCGCGCCGGCGAGCGTTCCCGCCTTTACCGATCCACAGCCGATCGCGTTTGACGCGACGCGGCGGGGAGCGCTCGTGCGTCGATAACGTCACGGCCGCTCCCCGCCCGCCGCCTCGCGCGCCAGGAGCGACCATGACACAACGAAACCATTCCCAGAAAAAACAGCGCGGCTTCATCAAGACCGGCCCCGGTCAGCAGAACGAACCGCGCATCATGCGCGCCGCGCAGGAAGCGGCCCGCCCGCTCGAAGACACGCTGAAGTCGCTGCGCACCAGCACGCGCGGCCTCACCTACGGCCAGGCCGCCGACCGCCTGCAGCACCACGGCCCGAACGAAATCGCGCACGACAAGCCGCCGCACTGGTCCCGCCAGTTGCTGACGTCATTCCACAACCCGTTCGTCTACGTGCTGCTGGTGCTGGCCGCCATCAGCTTCTTCACCGACGTCTACTTCGCGGCGCCCGGCGATCGCGACTACGTCGGCATGACGATCCTGCTGACGATGGTCACGATCAGCGCGCTGCTGCGCTTCGTGCAGGAATTCCGTTCGCTGCGCGCAGCCGAGAAGCTCAAGGCGATGGTCCGCACGACGGCCACCGTGCAGCGCGCGATCACCGATACCGCCGAGCCGGCGCGCCGCGAGGTGCCGATGCGCGAAGTCGTGCCGGGCGACATCGTGCACCTGTCGGCTGGCGACATGATCCCCGCCGACGTGCGCCTGCTCGCATCGCGCGACCTGTTCATCAGCCAGGCCGTGCTCACGGGCGAAGCGCTGCCCGTCGAGAAATACGACACGCTCGGCGCGGTCGCCGGCAAATCGGCGAGCACCGGCACGGCCGGCGCGGCGAACGATGCGTCGACGCCGCTGCTCGATCTCGAGAACGTCTGCTTCATGGGCACCAACGTCGTCAGCGGCACGGCGACGGCCGTCGTCGTCGCGACCGGCGAAGATACGTACTTCGGTTCGCTTGCGCGCAACGTCGTGAGCCACAAGCGCATCGAGACGAGCTTCGACCGCGGCGTCGCGAGCGTGAGCTGGCTGCTGATCAAGTTCATGTTCGTGATGGTGCCGATCGTGTTCATGATCAACGGCCTGACCAAGGGCGACTGGCTGAGCGCACTCACGTTCGCGCTCGCGGTGGCCGTGGGTCTCACGCCCGAGATGCTGCCGATGATCGTCAGCGCGAACCTCGCGCGCGGCGCGATCGCGATGGCGCGCCGCAAGGTCGTCGTCAAGCGGCTGAACTCGGTGCAGAACTTCGGCGCGATGGACGTGCTGTGCACCGACAAGACCGGCACGCTCACGCAGGACAAGATCATCCTCGAACACCACCTTGACCTGTCCGGTCACAAGAACGAGGAAATCCTGCGGCTCGGCTGGCTGAACAGCTTCCACCAGAGCGGCCAGAAGAACCTGATCGACATCGCGGTCGTTGCACGCGCCGACGAGATCGGCGAACGCGCGAAGCCTCAGGGCTACAAGAAGATCGACGAGCTGCCGTTCGACTTCGTGCGCCGCCGCCTGTCGGTCGTCGTCGAGGATACGCGCGGCACGCACCTGCTGGTCTGCAAGGGCGCGGTCGAGGAAATGCTGGCCGTCTCCACGCATGTGCAGGATGAAGACGGCGTGCGCCCGCTCGACTTCGTCGCGCGCAAGCGGCTGCTCGAACAGGCCAACGCATACAACGAGGACGGCTTCCGCGTACTCGTGCTGGCAACGCGCACGATCCCGCGCGGCGACGAACGCGAGCAGTACCGCACCGCCGACGAACGCGACCTCGTCGTGCGCGGCTTCCTCACCTTCCTCGATCCGCCGAAGGAGTCGGCCGCGCCGGCACTCGCCGCGCTGCGCGAGAACGGCGTCGCGGTGAAGGTGCTGACGGGCGACAACCCGACCGTCACGATGAAGGTGTGCCGCCAGGTCGGCCTCGAACCCGGCAAGCCGATCCTCGGCGCGGAAATCGAGGCGCTCGACGACGCAACGCTCGCGCGGGTGGTCGAACGCACGACCGTGTTCGCGAAGCTGACGCCGCTGCAAAAGGCGCGCATCGTCAAGGCGCTGCAGGCGAACGGGCACACGGTCGGCTTCCTCGGCGACGGCATCAACGATGCACCCGCGCTGCGCGACGCCGACGTCGGCATCTCGGTCGACAGCGGCGCCGACATCGCGAAGGAAACCGCCGACATCATCCTGCTCGAAAAGAGCCTGATGGTGCTCGAGGAAGGCGTGATCAAGGGCCGCGAGACGTTCGGCAACATCCTGAAGTACCTGAACATGACCGCGAGCTCGAACTTCGGCAACGTGTTCTCGGTGCTCGTCGCCAGCGCGTTCCTGCCGTGGGAGCCGATGCTCGCGACGCAGCTGCTCGTGCTGAACCTGGTCTACGACATGTCGCAGATGCTGCTGCCGTGGGACAAGATGGATCCCGAGTTCCTGAAGAAGCCGCGCAAGTGGGAAGCCGGCAACATCAGCCGCTTCATGCTGTGGGTCGGGCCGACGTCGTCCGTGTTCGACATCACGACCTACGTGCTGATGTGGACCGTGTTCGGCGCGGGCGCGATGTATCACCTGCACGGCGGCACGGGCGGCCAGATCGTGATGAACTCGGGCTGGTTCATCGAGAGCCTCGTGTCGCAGACGCTCGTGGTGCACCTGCTGCGCACGCAGAAGATCCCGTTCCTTCAAAGCACGGCCGCGCTGCCGGTACTGCTGTCGACGTTCACCGCGATCGCGATCGGCTGCTGGCTGCCGTTCTCGCCGTTCGCGGATGCGCTCGGCTTCATGCACCTGCCGGGCACCTTCTGGCTGTGGCTCGCCGCGACGATGGTCGGCTACATCCTGCTCGCGCAGATCGTCAAGACGATCTATGTGCGCCGCTACAAGCAGTGGTTCTGATTCCGTTCGGATACCGACGTGCCGGCCCGCGCGATGCGCGTGGGCCGGCCTTTCACGACGCTTTTAGGGTAATGCGATGAAAAGAATCCTTCCGCTCGCAGCCGCGAGCGCACTCCTCGCACCGCTCGACGCCTATCCGGCCCACCCGCTCGTCAGCGACGATACGGGCACGCAGGGCAATGCGAACTGGCAGTTCGAGTTCAACGCCGAGGAAACCTCGAAACAGGAAGACAGCGGCCGCCACCAGCTATGGAACGCGACGCTCACGCGCGGGTTCGGCGAACACGTCGACCTCTATGTCAACACGCCTTATACGCATCTGCAAACGCGCACCGACGAAAACGGCGCGGGAATCGGCGATGTCGAGATCGGCATGAAATGGCGCTTCGTCGAACGCGGGCCGCTGTCGCTCGCGCTGAAACCGAAGGTGACGATGCCGACCGGCAACGACAGTCGCGGGCTCGGCACGGGCCGCGTCGGCACCGGCGCGACGCTGCTCGCACAAGCCGACGTCGCGCGCTTCTCGCTGCTCGCGAATGCGGGCCTCGCGTACCAGCCGAATCGTCAGGGCGACCTGACGTCGGTCTGGGCCGTGTCGGGCGCGGCGCTCTACAAGGCGACCGACCGGCTGCAGCTCGTGGTCGACGTCGGCATGTCGCGCAACGCCGAAAGCACCGCCGGCGCGAATCCGGCGTTCGTGCTCGCGGGCGCGATCTATTCGCCGACACGCTGGCTCGATCTCGACGTCGGCTACCGGCGCGGGCTGAACGACCAGACCTATCGTCATTCGGTGATGGGCGGCATGACGGCGCGGTGGTGATACACAGGCTGGCGCGGTGCACGCGTCGAGCCGCAACACGACGGGCCGCCGTTCATTCACGGCGGCCCGTTTTTTCATTCATCCGGCGTCGTTCGCGCCGAACAGTTGCGCGCACACGGTGCGCCCTTCGTCGGTCAGCGCGGCGCTGCCGGTGCCGTCCTCATTCAGCGTCGTCGCGCTCAGGCCCGCGGCATCGAGCTGCGTCAGCACGCGGCGCAAAGTGCTCATCGGCAGTTGCGCGCGCTTCGCGATCTTCGGCAGCGACCACGTCTTGCCGGCCGGATCGCTCGCGGCCTCGTTCAGCGTCGCGAGCGTCGCAACGAGTGCGGGATCGAGCGGGGATTCGTCGGATTCTGAAGTCATCGGTTCGGGTTCGTGAGCCGGTGCCGGACCGGCAGTCATCCAGGATGCAATCGCGGACACTATACGCCGCGTCACGCACCCTTGATCGCGGCACGCATGAACGACACGAAATGCGTCGTGACGGGATCGTCGCGACCCGACAGCCACGCGAGCCCCACGCGCCACTTCGCGTCCCTGCCGTCAAGCGGCAGCACCGTCGCGTCGCGCAGCAGGTACTGCGCGCGCGACGGGATGAACGCGACGCCGACACCGGCCGCGACCGACGTCAGCACCGACTGCACATCTTCCGCCTGCTGCGTCACGTGCGGCACGAAGCGGCGCTCGATGCACCATCGGTCGATCTGGGCAGCGAGCCCCGGGCCGCGCGCACGCTGCAGTGCGATGAAGCCGATCTCGTTGAGCACGTCGAGGTCGGCCGGCACGCGCTTGAAGCCGAGGTGCGGCGGCACCGCGAGCGCGAGCCCTTCGTCGATCACCTTGAACGACGACAGCCCGTCGTCGGACGGCAGGCGCAGGAAGCCGGCGTCGAGCTTGCCTGCGCGCAGCCGGCGCGTCTGCTCGGACGACGACAGGTCGCTCAGCGTGACGGCGATGCCCGGATTGCGGCGACGAAATTCCGCGACCAGCTTCGGCACGAGCGTCAGCACGGACAGGCAGATGCCGAGCCGCAGATGCCCGCGCTGTCCGCTGGTCGCCTCCCGCGCACGCGCGAGGATCTCGTCGGCATCGCGCACGAGCGCCTGCGCGTCGGGCAGGAAGCGTTCGCCGAACGGCGTCAGCTCCGCGCCGTGCCGCCCGCGCTCGAACAGCTTGCCGCCGAGGCTCGCCTCGAGCGCGCCGATCTGCTTGCTGAGTGCCGGCTGGCTCATGTGCAACGCATCGGCCGCGCGGCTGAAATGGCACAGCTCGGTGACCGTCAGGAACGTTCGCAGCAGTTTCAGTTCCATTCTTGAAGGGAATCGTAATGATCGAAATATTCATTTTACTGATCGAATGCAATGACGTTCAATACGGGCATGCCCTTCCCGGAATTTACTGTCATGTCACTAGATCACGTGTCCGAATGCGTGGCGGCCCCATCCTGCGATGGCGCGGTTGCAAACGAACGCACCGCCGCCGTCGATACGCGCGCACCGAAACGTCGTGCCGAACGCAGCGACGGACGCAGCCGCCGTTTTCGCTTCGGCGATGCGATCGAAGACGCGCCGCCACGCGCCGTGACGGGTTCGATCGCGATCAGTTTTGCGGTCGTGTCGCGGCGGAACTGGCCGCGCTGAACTGCGCCCACCTCCTGCGGTGCGCCTGTCCGGCACGGCACGCCTTTACGATTTTCATCACACGCACGCCGTTGACCGGCAGCAAAATAACGACACGAATCTGCCTGCATCACGCGCCATTGCGCGCGATCCAATCGTCATCGCCACGCGATCGACCGTATAATTTCCCGCACCCGCTGACCGCCCATGCATTCCGCGCAGCCGCATCGCGCGTGAAAAGGAGACTTTCGCTTGACCGGCCTCATCGCGCGCCTGCCTCGCGCCCGGACCACCCTGATCCTCGCCCTCTCGTTCCTGCTGCTCGCGTTCGCCGCGAACGCGTCCGCGCAGCGCACGCAGCCGCATCGCACCGCGCACGCCCACGCGCATACGAAGGCGGTCAAGAAGAAGCCTGCCCACCGCAAGATCAAGGCCGTCAAGCATCGCCGTCCGCACGCGAAGCATCGTGCAGTCAAGCGTCATGCGGCGCCGGCCCCGCAGCATCGCCGCGCGAAGCGCGCGACCGCCGTACGCCCGCGCCCGGCGGCCGCCAAACCGCGCCTGATGGCAAGCTGCGGCTATAGCCCGCGCGCGGTCAGGTCGTTGCATTCACGCGCGGCCTACGTGCTCGACGTCGACTCCGGCACGCCGCTGCTGGCCCGCAATGCGCGCACCGTGCGGCCGATCGCGTCGATCTCGAAGCTGATGACGGCCGTCGTCGCACGCGACGCCGACCGTCCGCTGAACGGCGTGCTGCGCGTCACCGCGCACGATCGCGACACGATCAAGTTCACCGGCTCGCGATTGCAGGTCGGCTCGGAGCTGTCGCGCCGCGACATGTTCCATATCGCGCTGATGTCATCGGAAAACCGCGCGGCCGCCGCGCTGAGCCGCGACTATCCGGGCGGGCGCGCCGCGTTCGTCAAGGCGATGAACCGCGAAGCGCGCCGGCTCGGCATGCGCCACACGCACTTCAGGGAGCCGACCGGCCTGTCGCCTCACAACGTGTCGACGGCCGAGGATCTCGCGAAGCTCGTCGGCGCGGCGGCGCAGGATCCGCTGATCCGCTATTTCTCGACGGATACGTCGACCACCGTGCGCCCCGGCGACGGCGAGCTGCTGTACGTGAACTCCGACCCGCTCGTCCGCTACCGCCGCCTGCCGATCCGGCTGCAGAAGACGGGCTTCATCAACGAATCGGGGCACGGCGTCGTGATGCGCATGCGCGTGAAGGGCCGCCGCGAAACGGTAGTGCTGCTCGGCGCGCCGACGCGCGCCGGCGTATCGAGCGACGCACTCAAAATCCATCGCTGGCTGACCTGCTCGATCCAGTAAGCGCGCACAGGCGGCCGGCGCGTTCACCCTACGGGAGCGATGCCATGCAGGGCGAATACCGCTTCAGCGCATTCGGACGGCTGCTCGCCGTCGTGCGTGCGAACGGCCGCTGGACCGTGTTCGATCTCGGCGCCGAAGGCAAGCGGCGCCCGGCCGACCTGCAGATTCCGTCCGCGCTCGCCGCGGACGAACTCGCGCAATATCTCGGCGACCTGCTGCACGAGAACGCCACGCCTAAATACAGCGAAGTCGTGCCGGTCGCCCTGCCGCACCGCACGTAACCGCGTGCCGGGCGGTGCCGCGATCTGCCGGCCAATTCGACAGTTAAACTTGCAAGTTTAACTGTCGTGTTCTATGATCCTCCGCATGAACCCGCCACGCAAACCCGGCGTTTCCGCCGACCTCGTCGCCGCCGACCTGACCCTCGCGGTCGGCCAGTTGATCCGTCGGCTGCGCTCCGAGATCGAATCCGAAGGGCTCGGCATGTCCCAGACGAGTGCGCTCGCGCGGCTCGAACGGCACGGGCCGATGACGACCGCCGATCTCGCGCGCGCCGAGGCGATGAAACCGCAATCGATGAAGGCGATCCTCGCGAGCCTCGAGGAAGACGGTCTCGTCGAACGCGAACCGCATCCGACCGATGGTCGCCAGATCCTGTTCATGCTGACCGCCGCTGGCCTCCACGCACGCCGCAAGCGCAATGCCGCGAAGCACAAGTGGCTTGGCGCGGCGATCGAAAGGCTCGCCCCCGAAGACATCGACACGCTCGCCGCCGCGATCCCGCTGATTCGCCGCATCGGCGAGCAATGACCCCCGCCTGCGCGCCACGCGGCATTCGCGCGCCCGCCTTCCTTCGTCCATTCCACGGAGCCCCATCATGAGCGCAACCCGTCTCGACACGAACACGGCACTCGTCGTCATCGACCTGCAGAAAGGCATCGTCGCCCTCCCCACCGCACACCCGGTCGCGCCGGTGATCGCGCACACCCGTGAATTGCTCGACGCATTCCGCAGCCGCGACCTGCCGGTCGTGCTCGTCAACGTCGCCGGCGGCGCGCCGGGCCGCACGCAGCAGCAGGTGCGCGTGGACGCCCTGCCCGCCGACTGGACCGAACTCGTGCCCGAGCTGAACCGGCAGCCGGGCGACCATGCCGTGACGAAAAAGACCTGGGGCGCATTTACCGGTACGGATCTCGACGCGCACCTGAAGGCGGCCGGCGTCACGCAGATCGTGCTGACCGGCGTCGCGACGAGCATCGGCGTCGAATCGACCGCGCGACAGGCCCACGAACTCGGCTACAACGTGACGCTCGCCGTCGACGCGATGACCGACCTCAACTCGGACGCGCACGCGAACAGCGTCGAGCGCGTGTTCCCGCGCCTCGGCGAAACGGGCTCGACGCAGGACATCGTCGCGCTGCTCGACCGGCGCGGCGCGTGAGCGACCGACGCGCGCAGCCGGCGGGCCCCGCAGCCGGCCGGCTCGATCCGTCGATCTGGAAGGTCAGCGCGGTCGCGACGCTCGGCTCGCTGCTGTCGCAGCTCGACGCGACGATCGTCAACGTCTCGCTGTCGAGCCTCGCGACCGACCTGCACGCGAGCCTGTCGACGATCCAGTGGGTGACGAGCGGCTACCTGCTCGCGCTGACGCTGGTGCTGCCGCTGAACGGCTGGCTCGTCGACCGCATCGGCGCGAAGGCGCTGTACCTGTGGTGCTTCTCCGCGTTCACGCTCACATCCGCGCTGTGCGGGCTCGCGTGGTCCGCGCCGTCATTGATCGCGTTCCGCGTGCTGCAAGGCGTCAGCGGCGGGCTGCTCGCACCGATGGCGCAGATGATGATCGCGCGCGTCGCCGGCCAGCAGATGGCGCGCGTGATCGGCTACGCGGCGGTGCCCGTGCTGCTCGCGCCGATCCTCGGCCCCGTGGTCGCCGGCGCGATCCTGCAATACGCGTCGTGGCGCTGGCTGTTTCTCGTGAACCTGCCCGTCGGCGTGCTGGCGCTCGCGCTGGCCGTGCGGTTCCTGCCCGGCGACCGTGACGAAGCACAACGACGCGAACTCGACTGGATCGGTCTCGCGCTGTTGTCGCCGGGCCTCGTGCTGTTCCTGTACGGCGCCGAACGGATCGGCACGGCGCCCGGCATCGCCGCGATCGCATGCTCGGCGCTGCTGCTCGCCGCGTTCGTGCGCTTCGAGCAACGCAAGGGCGAGCGCGCACTGATCGATCTCGCGCTGTTTCGCTCCCGCGTGTTCGGCGCGGCGGCCGGCACGCAGTTCCTGTCGAACGGCGCGATGTACGCGGGCCAGATGCTGATCCCCGTGTTCCTGATCCAGGCGTGCGGGCGCTCGCCGGGCGAGATGGGCTGGCTGCTTGCGCCGCTCGGGCTCGGCATGCTCGTCACCTATCCGTCGATGGGCGCGTTGACGAGCCGGTTCGGCGTGCGCCGGCTGGCCGCCGCCGGTGCGTTGCTGGCCTTCGTCGCGACGCTGCCGTTCGTGTCCCTCGCGCTGACCGGCTACGATCCGTACGTGCTCGTGGCCGCGCTGTTTCTGCGCGGCATGGGCCAGAGCGCGATCGGCGCGCCGTCGATCTCCGCCGCGTATGCGTCGGTCGAGCGCCGCAACCTGCCGATGGCGACGACGTCGCTCAATATCGTGCAGCGCCTCGGCGGCCCGACGTTCACGACGATATGCACGCTGTTCCTCGCATGGCGGCTACAGGCCGAATCGTCGGCGGGCGGGGGCACGCAAGCCGCCGCATACGCGTGGGCGTTCGGCCTGCTTTGCGTGCTGCATGCGGCAAGCTTCGTCACGACGCTGCGGCTGCCGTTGTGGTCGGCCGGTACGGGCGGACGAACTGCCGGCGCCGCGCGCGCCGGTTCGCGCTGAACGTGGACGCGCCGCGATGCGCGCGCAGCGTCGCTACGGCCGCCACATCGGCACGATCGACGCCACGAGCAGCACGCCCAACCCGACATTCAGGCAGCGCCACTGCCTCTCCGTGCGCAACACGCGCGCGAACAACAGCCCGGCGAAACACCACAGCGACAGCGACGCCATCGCGGCCAAGCCGAACGCCAGCCCGAGCAATACGCCGAGCCGCGCCGGCCCGGACGCGAGCGCGGCGAACGACGCGGCCGCGCCGAGCGTCATCGCCCAGCCTTTCGGGTTGTGCCAGAGCATCCAGACGCCGCTGACGAACCCTTGCGGCCGGTGCACGGCGGCATCGAGCCGCGGCTTGCCGCCGCGCCCGATGCGCACGGCCAGCCACACGAGATACAGCGAGCCGGCCGCCTTCATCGCGAGCTGCAACGCGGGCAGCGCAAGCAACACGCTGCCGAGCCCGGCCGCGGCGGCGGCCGCCATCGACGCCAGGCCGGCCGCGATGCCGGCCATCAGCGGCAGCGAACGCCGATAGCCGAAGTGGGCGCCCGATGCGGTTGCGAGCGTCGTCGCGCCGCCCGGCGTCACGGTGGACACGATCACGAACAGCATCAGCGGCAGGTAGTCGCGAAGCAGCACGGAAGCTCCCGGTTGTCGTCGTCGAAGCCCCCGTTTTACCCGCGATCTTCCCATTACGACAGCGAAAGCTTTTTATGCCTGCCATTAGCGTTCATAATCCGACGCATGGTACGCAATCTCGACATCGCGCTGCTGCGCGCCTTCGTCACGGTCGCCGATCATCGCAGCATGACGGCGGCCAGCCGCGCGCTGCACCTGACGCAAGGCGCGGTCAGCCAGCAGGTCGCGCGGCTCGAAACGCTGTCCGGCCCGCTGTTCGTCCGCGAGCATCGCAACCTGCTGCTCACCGCAGCCGGCGAGCGGCTGCTCGAACAGGCGCGCCGGCTGCTCGCCGTGCATGACGCGCTGCTGACCGACCTGACGGCCGGCGCGGTCGACGGCGCCGTTCGCCTCGGCGCACCGCAGGATCTCGTCGGCACCTGTCTCGCGCCGATCCTGAAAGGCTATGCGCAGGCGCATCCGCAGGTCGCGCTCTCGCTCGTGTGCGCGGCATCGCCGGAACTGCGCCGGGGGCTCACGCAGGGCGATCTCGACGTCGCGCTGATCGAGGCGCCGGTCGGGCCGTCGCGCGGCGAATGCATCGCGGTCGACCGGCTGGTCTGGGTCGGTGCGAAAGGCGGCACCGCGCACCGGAACACGCCGCTGCCGGTGTCGATGGTCGCGCAGACCTGCGCGTTCCGCCCGACCGTGCTCGACGCGCTGCGCGGCAGCGATCGCGCATGGCGCACCATGTTCGAGAACGGCAGCTTCGACGCGACGGCCGCGACCGTGCGCGCCGATCTCGCGGTGACCGTGTGGCTCGCGTCCACCGTGCCGGCCGACCTCGACATCCTGCCGGCCGGCAGCGGCCTGCCCGCGCTGCCGAACTTCGCGATCAACCTTCATCTGCCGCGCGGCCAGCGCACGCCGGCCGCAACGGAACTGGCCCGCCACCTGCGCAACGGCTTTGCGCGCTTGCGCGCGGCCGCGTAGCGCGCGGTTCACGCTATACGGTGCCGGGTTCCTGCGGCGCCGGCGTCGTGCCCGCCGCCTCCAGCGCCTGATGCAGCGTCTCGAAGATGCACGACTCGCCGACGACCTCGGTGATCCGGTGACGATCCATGTCCGCGCGCAGATAGCGGTTGACGCGCCCGAACAGCACGCCGATTCCGCGCGCGTGCAGCATCCTGACGAGATCGGTCATGACCTGGAAACTGATCACCGAGAGCTACCAGAACTGGCGCGGAATGACCGAAGCGGGCGGCCGCCGCATCAAGCGCGCGCTGTTCGTCGACGCGACGAGCGTACGCTTTCTCGCGAACGACGAGATCGAACGGCTCGAACGCCTGACGCTGCTGAAGGACTATCTCGAGGACAAGGTCGACGCGATCGAGCAATGGAACGGCACGCTCGGCGCGGCCGCCGCCTGCCACCCGGCATTGCGCCGTTCACCTCGCCGCGCACTCCGATGCGAGCCGCCCCAGCACCTTCAGCGCTTCCTCGATCTGCCGCGACCACGGATAGCTGTAGTTGAGCCGGATGAAATGCCGGTAATCGGTGCCCGCCGAGAACATGTGCCCGGGCCCAACGGTGATCCGCTGAGCGAGCGCGAGCGTGTAAAGCCTCATCGCATCGACCTGCGGCGGCAGCTCGACCCACAGCACATACCCGCCCTGCGGCTGCGACAGCCGCGTGCCTTCCGGAAAGAACCGCCGCACCATCGCGCTCATCAGGCTCGCCTGCTGCGCGTACTGCTTGCGCATGCGCCGCAGATGGAAATCGTAGCCGTCATGTTTCAGGTACTCGGCGATCGCCAGTTGCTCGATCGCGGGCGTCGCGAGCGTGTTCAGGAATTTCAGCTTCTCGACCTGGTCGCGGTAGCGGCCGGGCATCGCCCAGCCGATCCGGTAGCGCGGCGACAGGCTCTTCGTGAACGACGCGCAATGCAGCACGAGCCCGTCGCGATCGAACGATTTCAGCGCGCTCGGCGTCGTGTCGCCGAAGTGCAGCTCGTGATAGACGTCGTTCTCGATCGCCGGCACGCCGTGCTTCGCCAGCAGCTCGACGAGCGCGCGCTTGCGCGCGTCGGGCATCTGGAAGCCGAGCGGATTCTGGAAATTCGGCATCACCATGCACGCGGCGATACGCTCGCGCTCGAGGATCCGTTCGAGCGCGTCGAGATCGATGCCGTCGACCGGATGCGTCGCGACTTCGAGCGCGCGCATGCCCATCCGCTCGATCGCGTGCAGCATCGCGTAGAACGTCGGCGACTCGACGGCGATCGTGTCGCCCGGCTTCGCGACGGCCTGCAGGCACAGGTTGATCGCCTCGGTCGCGCCGATCGTCATCACGATCTCGCCCGGCTCGACCGCGATTCCGCGCTCCGCATAACGCCGCGCGATCTGGCGGATCAGTTCCTGGTTGCCGGGCGGCAGGTCGTCGATCACGCCCCAGCGCGTACGGCGGCGTCCGATCGCCTGCGCATAGCGCGCAAGGCGCTGCACCGGGAACTGCGATGCATCGGGATACGGCGAACCGAGCGGCACCGCATCGTCGCGCGCGATCGAGCGCAGCGTCGACAGCACGAGCCGGCTCACGTCCACCGCCGACGGCTCGGCGGCCGGCGCCGACATGTGCAGTTCGGCCTCGGTCGGCGCCGCCGCGCGCGCCCGCACGAAATAGCCCGACTGCGGCCGGCTTTCGATCAGGCCGCGGCTTTCGAGCACGAGGTATGCGCGCAGCACCGTCGTGACGCTGAGCTGCTGCTGCCGGCTCGCCTGCCGCACCGAAGGAATGCGCTCGCCGGGCCGATACACGCCGCGCTCGATCTGCGCCTGGAGATCGTCGGCCAGTTGTTCGTAACGCTTCACGCGCCTCCCTTTCAACTTCCCTTCAACAACACAGTTGCGATCCGCACTGTCTGAATGGCCGAAACTGTACTCTTTTTTGAAGTGAACAGGTGTACACACAGCCGGACGGGTGCCGCGCGTACTCTGCACCCATCGACCCCGACACCTGCTGCACCATGAAAAAGAAATCCGCCACCGCGCGCATCGAACCGTACACCCACCCGGCCGCCGGCTGGGGCGCGCTGAAAGCCGTCACGATCAACCTGATCAAGGAAAAGGTCGCCGGCGGCAACTACCGTACGCTGCTGCGCCAGAACCAGCCGGACGGCTTCGACTGCCCCGGCTGCGCGTGGCCCGACCGCCAGCACGCATCGACGTTCGAATTCTGCGAGAACGGCGTGAAGGCGGTGGCCGCCGAAGCGACGAGCAAGCGCGTGACGCCCGAATTCTTCGCCGCGCATACGGTCACCGAGCTGCTCGAACAGTCGGATTTCGAACTCGAACAGCACGGCCGGCTCACCGACCCGATGGTGTACGACGCGCAGACCGACCGCTACGTGCCGATCGCGTGGGACGATGCGTTCGAACTGATCGCGCGCCACCTGCGCGCGCTGCCCGACCCGAACCAGGCCGCGTTCTACACGTCCGGCCGCGCGAGCAACGAAGCGGCGTTCCTGTACCAGCTGCTCGTGCGGCGGTACGGCACGAACAACTTCCCCGACTGCTCGAACATGTGCCACGAGGCGACGAGCCGCGGGCTGCCCGCGTCGGTCGGCGTCGGCAAGGGTACCGTCACGCTCGACGATTTCGAGCACGCGGACACGCTGCTGATCTTCGGCCAGAACCCCGCGACCAACCATCCGCGGATGATGGGCGAACTGCGCGAGTGCGCGAAGCGCGGCGCGACGATCGTGTCGATCAACCCGCTGAAGGAGCGCGGCCTCGAACGCTTCGCCGATCCGCAAAGCCCGCTCGAGATGTTGACGATGTCGGGCACAAAGATCGCATCGACGTTCGTCCAGCCGACGATCGGCGGCGATTTCGCGCTGATCAAGGGGATGGCGAAGCGCGTGCTCGAACTCGACGACGCCGCGCGTGCCGCCGGTGCGCCGCGCGTGCTCGACACCGCGTTCATCGGCGAGCACACGGCCGGCTTCGACGCGTTCGCCGACGACCTGCGCAACGAAAGCTGGTCCGCGCTGACGGCCGAAAGCGGCGTGCCGTACGAGCAGATCGACGCCCTCGCGCAGCTGTATGCGCGCAGCGAGCGCGTGATCGCGACGTGGGGCATGGGCATCACGCAGCACAAGCATTCGGTCGCCACCGTGCAGATGCTGACGAACCTGATGCTGATGCGCGGCAACATCGGCCGCCCCGGCGCGGGCCTGTGCCCGGTGCGCGGCCACTCGAACGTGCAGGGCAACCGCACGGTCGGCATCGAGGAAAAGCCGTCACAGGCGTTCCTCGACCGGCTCGGCCACGTGTTCGATTTCGAACCGCCGCGCCATCACGGCTACGACGTCGTCGAGACGATCGAGGGGATGCTCGAAGGCCGCGTGAAGGTGCTGATCGGCCTCGGCGGCAACTTCGCGATGGCGACGCCCGACACGCCGCGCACGTGGGAAGGCATGCGCCGCTGCGACCTGTCGGTGCACATCACGACGAAACTGAACCGCAGCCACCTGATCCACGGCCGCGACGCGCTGATCCTGCCGACGCTCGGCCGCACCGAGATCGACCTGCAGGACAACGTCGCGCAAGGCGTGACGGTCGAGGATTCGATGAGCATGGTCCACGTGTCGTACGGGATGAACAAGCCGGCGTCGCCGAACCTGATGTCGGAGCCCGCGATCGTCGCGCATATGGGCCACGCGCTGTTCGGCAGCGGCAAGATCGACTGGCTCGCGTACAAGGACGACTACGCGAAGATCCGCGACGCGATCGAGGCGACGCTCGACGACTTCTACGACTACAACACGCGCATCGCGCGGCCGGGCGGCTTCCACCTGCGCGTCGCATCGCGCGACCGCGAATGGCTCACGCCGACGGCCAAGGCGAACTTCATCGCGCACGCGCTGCCGACCGACACGCCGATCCAGCGCGCCCGCGCGCTGCACGGCGAACGCCTGATGACGCTGATGACGACGCGCTCGCACGACCAGTACAACACGACCGTCTACGGGCTCGACGACCGCTATCGCGGCGTGTTCGGCCAGCGCCGCGTGGTGTTCGTCAACCGCGACGATCTCGCGATGCTCGGCCTGAAGGCCGGCGAATGGGTCGACATGGAAACCGTGTGGCACGACGGCATCGAGCGGCGCGCGGACGGCTTCCTGCTCGTCGAGTACGACATCCCGCGCGGCTGCATCGGCGCGTACTACCCGGAAACCAACCCGCTCGTGCCGCTCGACAGCGTCGGCGACGTGTGCAACACGCCGACGTCGAAGTCGGTGCCCGTGCTGCTGCATCGCGCGGCCGCCCCGGCATCGATCGCCGCCTGACGGAGCCCGACGATGATCGTTCGTCCGCGCGAGCACTGGCTGCGGATGCTGCTCGTCTGGAACGGCTCGGTGCTGCCGACCATCCTGCCGCAGCTCGTGCTGACGCTCGCGATCAGCCTCGTCGCGGTGTGGGGCGGCGGCCGCGTGCTCGGCGAGAAGGTGCCGCTGAACCCGACGCCGTTCACGCTGATCGGCCTTACGCTCGCCATCTTCGCCGGGTTTCGCAACAACGCGAGCTACGACCGCTACCGCGAGGCGCGGCAATTGTGGGGCGGCGTGCTGACCGCCACGCGCACGCTGGTGTCGCAAGCACTCTGCTACGGCGCGGTCGATCGCGACGCCGATGCGCGGCGCGCGTTCGTGCGGATGGTCGTCGCGTTCGTCTATGCGCTCAAGCATCAACTGCGCGGCACCGATCCGGCCGCGGACCTGCGCGCGCTGCTCGACAGCGGCACCTATGCGCACGTCGCCGCCGCGCGGTTCCGCCCGGTCGCGATCGTGCACGGGCTGCGCGAAGCATTCGCCGCGCGCGCCGATGCGGGCCGCCTCGCCGACACGCGCCTGTGGATGCTCGACGCGCGCCTCGACGATCTCGTCGCGATGGTGAGCGGCTGCGAGCGCATCGCGTCGACGCCGATCCCGTTCTCGTACGATGTGCTGCTGCACCGGACCATCTATGCGTACTGCGTGCTGCTGCCGTTCGGCCTGGTCGACTCGATCGGCGCGGCGACGCCGTTCGTCACCGTGTTCGTCGCGTATACGCTGATCGCGCTCGACGCGATCGCGCATGCGATCGCCGAGCCGTTCGGCGACGGGCCGAACCATCTCGCACTCGATGCGATCACGCGGCAGATCGAACGCACGCTGCTCGAGCTGAACCGCGAGCCGCTGCCGGCGGAAGTGACGCCCGGCCGATCCTATCGGCTTACCTGACCCGCCGCCCGCGCCGCTCAGCCGCGGCGCGCGCGCAGGAAGCCGCCGTGCTCGGCAGCCGCATCGGCAATGCGTCGCAGCAGCACGATGCCGCGCAGCAACGCGTAGGTATCGTCGCCGTCGCGAGCAGCCACGCGCCGCCGCAGCACACGGGCCGCCGCGTCGCAGGTCCGGTCGAGCTGCGCGAATTCCCAGCGCGCGACCCGTCCGCGCACCACGGTCGCCGCACGGCGCACGGCCGGCTCGCGCGCCGCCAGTTCGGCGAGCGACAGCAGGCTGTCGCCGATTCCCCAGATCGCCAGCAGGTCGCGCATGTCGCGCTCGATCAGCGTCTGCGGCAGGCTGCCCGCGAAGCCGAGTTCGCGCGCGAGACGGTCGGCCGTGCGGCTCAGCCACGTGCTCGCGGACCACACACGCGGGTCACGCGCAATGCCGGCCAGATCGCGGCGCACCGCGCGATGCAGGCGCCGCCGGCTGGTGCCGGGATCGCCCGGAAACACGAGCGCGAACACCAGCGCGCCGAACGCGATCCCGAGCAGCGTCGAGACTGCATCATTCAGGAACGCGGCGTCGCCGATGCGCGCCGTGTTGTCCGGCGACGTGAAATTCCAGAAGAAGATCGAAAACGCACTGCCCATCGCGGCCGTGCGCGGATGACGCATCGCGATGCCCGTGCCGATCAGGAACACGCCGAGGATGTAGGCCAGCATCTCGAAGCCCGACACCGCGGGCAGCAGGACGAAATTGCAGACGACACCCGCGACGGCCGCGCACGCCGAGCCCTTCAGGAAGCCGACGACTGCACGCACCGAGTTCGGGCGGGTCGAGAACAGCGCGCCGACCACCGCCGTGATCGCGACGAAACCGGCGCCCGACGGCCACGCGGTGACGATCCAGATCGCCGACCCGGCGAGCACCGCGACGAACGCGCGAATACCGTTGTGCCAGGCGAGCACCGCATCGTGATGGAACGCATAGCGCACGCGCGACGGCGGCGGCTTCGGCCGGTCGAGCAGCGCCTGGCTCGCGAACGCGTGGTCGAAGCCCGCGAGCAGCGCCGCCAGCCGGTCGAGCGTCAGCAGGCGCGACGTGTCGGGGCCGGCCGGCCCGGCGGCCTCGGCGCGCAGCGCGTCGTCCACGCGCGAGCGCAACGCCGCCATCTCGCGCCCCAAGTCGCCTGACGCGCCCGACTCGCGCGATGCGGCGACACCGTCGAGCAAGCGCGCGGCATCGTCCACCAGCGGGTCCGGCGCATCGCCGCCGCGCGCGGCATGCTCGCGAATCGCCTGCCCCGCCGCCTGCGCGCTCAGCACGCCCAGCGCCGCGGCACGCAGATGGCCGATCGCGTTGCGCACCGACGGTGCGCCCGCCGCCGCATATTCGGCCGCCGTGTCGAGTTCGAGCGCGTCCGCGAACAGCCGGTGTACTGCCGCGCCGTTCGACTCGCGGCGCAGCGCGCCCGCGCCGACGGCAACCGCGCGATCGAGATAGCGCGCGAGCCGCGTGCGGACGTCCGTCAGCGGTGCGCCCGGCGCGAAGATCGTTTCGAACGCCGCGCCGCACAGGATGCCGATCACCACATATAGGAAACGCGCGATCGCGATGTCGAACGCATGCAGCGGCGCGGACACCGCGTCCATCGCGATGATCGCGGCCGTGTAACCCGCGAGCACCGCCGCATACGCGCGGAAATTCCGCTGGAACGTCGCGACGCCCGCGCACAGGCCGATCCACGCGGCGAGCGCCGGCAGGAACAACTCGGGCGTCTGCGCGAACGCGCCGGTCAGCGCGAGCGCGACGGCCGCGCCGATCGCGGTGCCGAGAATCCGGTACTGGCTCTTCGACAGCCCCATCCCGCGGCTGCCCTGCGCGACGATCCACACGGTCGACGCAGCCCATTTCGGATCGTCGAGGTTCATCCGGAATGCAATGTAGAGCGCGAGCAACGACGCGGCCGTATTGCGCAGCGCGAACGCGACGGCGCCGGGCGGCAGCGTCGGCCGCGCGTCGCGCAGCGCGGCCCGGACGGCCGCGAGCGGCGGCAGGCTGGGGAAAGCGAATTTCATTCGGTGAGCATACGATCGCGTGCAGGCCGCCACTACGGGGCGCCGGCAGGATGCGTTATTGCACCGCGCAGGATAATCGGCGCGACACGCAGCGATCCGGCGCGCGACGGTAAGATGCACGCTGACCGAACACTAAAACGAGCCGTATGGACTTCGAGAGCATCCGGATATTCTTGCGCGTGGTGGAACGCGGCAGCTTCACCGCCGCCGCCACGCAACTCGACATGCCGCTCAGCCGCGTGAGCCGCAAGGTCAGGCAGCTCGAGGACGACCTCGGGGTCCAGCTGCTGTACCGCACCACGCGCCGCGTGTCCGTCACCGAAGCCGGGCGCGACTACTACGAGCGTTGCCTGCGCGCCGAGGACATCCTGCTCGACGCGGACCGCCAGGCCCGTGCGCTGCGCACGGAGCCCGAAGGGACGCTGCGCGTGCTGGTGCCCTACTCGATCGGCCTGTTCGAACTGGAACCGGCGCTCGCCGAGTTTCGCCGGCGCTACCCGTTGGTCCAGCTCGTACTGATCTACGACAACAGCACGCTCGACCTCGTCGAACACGGCTTCGACGTCGCGTTGCGCGCGGGCGCGCTGACCGATTCCGGCTATGTCGCGCGCTCGCTCGGCTGGTCGCATGCGAAGCTCGCCGCAAGCCCCGCCTATCTCGATCGCTCCGGGCGACCGCAGACGCCGCAGGATCTCGTCGGTCACGACATCCTGTTCGTCGGCCGCGACATGCCCGGCCTGACGCTACGGCTCACCAACGCGGCCGGCGACGTGGCCGACGTGCCGGTCCGGCCCGTGCTGATCTCGAACGAATCGGTCACGGTGCTGCGCCAGGCCGCGAGCGGTGGCGGCATCGCGCTGATCTCCATGCACTACACCGCGCGGCGGCTCGAGAAGAACGAGCTCGAAATCGTGCTGCCCGACTGGCACCGCACTGACGACATCGAGCTTCACGCGCTCTACCCGCGGCGTGCGACGCTCGACAGCAAGGTGCGCGCGTTCGTCGAGTTCCTGACGGAAGTCTTCACCGCGTGGCGGACCGTGCCTTGACCGGCAATCGATGCGTCATATTCGGATTATTGCGGCACACGAAAGGATTTAATGAGCGCGCGAGCGTTGATCGTCGTTCTGCCCATCGTTAGCCTGTGCCAATGAAAAACGACCACACCCGCTACGGCAGCCACGTGCCCGCTGCCCGCCGACGCATCACGCGCGTCGCGCCCTCCTGACCGGCGATATCCCGCCTCCCGGAGCCCGCCACGGCTTCGTCGATTCGATTGAATGCTTGAACCGCAGGCTGAGTGCGGACGGCCCCGTTTGCCGGGCCGCCCGCGCGCAGTGCGTATCGGTTCCGTTCGTCCGATCCATCCATTTCGCGGTCCGCCCGCGCAGGCATCTTGCGCGCGTGCGTGACGGTCCGCGCGCGCCGCGCCAGGCGCCCCTCCATCACGCAGGAACACCATGTCATCTCCGTCTTCCCCAGGCCCGCTGTCTGGCGGCCGGCTCGCGATCGGCACGATCGCGGTATCGCTCGCCATGTTCATGAACGTGCTCGACTCGTCGATCGCGAACGTCGCGATTCCGACGATTTCCGGCGACCTCGGCGTGTCGGTCGACGAAGGCACGTGGGTGATCACGATCTTCGCGGCCGCGAACGCGGTGTCGATTCCGCTGACGGGCTGGCTCACGCAGCGCTTCGGCCAGGTGCGCCTGTTCGTCACGTCGATCCTGCTGTTCGTGTTCGCGTCGTGGCTGTGCGGGATCGCGCCGAACCTGCCGACGCTGCTCGCCGCGCGGATTTTGCAGGGCGCGGTCGCGGGGCCGCTCGCGCCGCTGTCGCAGGCGCTGCTGCTCGGCGCGTGGCCGCGGCAGAAATCGTCGAGCGCGCTCGCACTGTGGTCGATGACGGCGCTCGTCGGCCCGATCGCGGGGCCGTCGCTCGGCGGCTGGATCACGTACGACTACAACTGGTCGTGGATCTTCTACATCAACATTCCGGTCGGCTTCTTCGCCGCGGCGGTCACATGGATCGTGTTCCGCGATCGGGAATCGGCCACGCGCCGCATGCCGATCGACACGGTCGGCCTGCTGCTGCTCGTGCTGTGGGTCGCGTCGCTGCAGATCATGCTCGACAAGGGCAAGGACCTCGACTGGTTCAACTCGCCCGTCGTCGTCGCACTCGGCATCGTCGCGCTGATCGGCTTCGCGTTCTTTCTCGTGTGGGAGCTGACCGAGAAGAATCCGATCGTCGACCTGCGGCTCTTCACGCAGCGCAATTTCGCGGGCGGCACGATCGCGATCTCGGTCGCGTACGGGATGTTCTTCGGCACGCTGGTGCTGCTGCCGCAGTGGATGCAGGGCTATCTCGGCTACCGCGCAGTCGATTCGGGGCTCGCCACCGCGCCGCTCGGGATCTTCGCGATCCTGCTCACGCCGGTCATGGGGCGCCTGCTGCCGCGCACCGATCCGCGCTACATCGCGACGCTCGCGTTCGTCGGCTTCGCGGTCGTCTTCATGATGCGCACCACGTTCTACACCGATGTCTCCCACTGGGATCTCGTGCTGCCGACACTGCTGCAAGGCATTCCGATGGCGATGTTCTTCGTGCCGCTGACGTCGATCATCCTGTCCGGGCTGCCGCCGGAAAAGATCCCGGCCGCGGCCGGCCTGTCGAATTTCGGCCGCACGTTCTGCGGCGCGGTGGGCACGTCGCTGATCGGCAATGCGTGGAACGATCGCACGATCCTGCATCACGTGCGGCTCACCGAACAGGCGAGCGTCACCAACCCGATCTTCGCGCAGCAGGTCGACGCGACGCGTTCGCTACTGCACCTGAGCCCCGATTCCGCACTCGCGTTCTTCAACGCATCGGTCGATTCGCAGGCAGCCGTGATGGGGTTGAACGACATCTTCTACGTGTCGGCGATCATCTTCATCGCGATCATTCCGCTCATCTGGATCACGAAACCGTCGCGCTCGGGCGGCGGCGATGCCGATGCGGCGGCGGCCGGCGCGCATTGATTCGCGGCGGCCGGGCCGCGCACCGGGCCCGCGCCGCAGCGCGCAGACGTAATAAAGACTTGCAATCGATACAGGCGGAAACGTCAACAGCCGGTGCCCGCTCCGCGTTTTTTCATCAAGCGCCCACGATTCGGGCGCGCAACGACAGGAGAAAACACCATGCGAGCCCTTACCCGCCATCTCGCGATCGCCGCCACCCTGATGTCGGTACTGACCGGCACCGCGTTCGCCGACACGCCGTGGCAGCAGGCGCATCCGCGCCGCGAAGAGGTCAACCAGCGTCTCGCGAACCAGAATCGCCGTATCCATCACGAAGTGAAGGAAGGCGAGATGTCGCACGCACAGGCCGCGCGCCTGCACCGCGACGACCGCAAGATCCGCCGGGAAGAGCGGGACATGGCCGCGCAGGATCACGGCCACATCACCAAGAGCGAACAGCGCGTGCTGAACCAGCAGGAAAATGCGGTCGGCAACAAGATCGGCCAGTAAGCGACCACAACAAGCGCCCAATCGCCATCGCCTGAAACGCCCGCTGCCGCCGTGCGGCAGCGGGTGCTTGTTGTATCGAATCGTTTCAACGTGCCATCCGCGTCAAATGCCGCGGGTATACTCCGTCGTCAGCCGCTCGCCGTATCGACCGTCAAAAACGGCCCGATTCCGGGCGGTTTCGTCGCGAAGCTTCGCGTTTCGCCTCCCCCGCGCCCCAGCCTCGACACGAGACACTCGACGATCCGACCATGAAACGATTCCTGCTGCTCCTTCCCGCCGCCCTGCTCGCCGCCTGCGGCTCCGCTCCCTCGTCCAACTCGGCCGCATCCGGCGCAGCGCCGATGATCTACGTGTCGTCGCAACGTCCGGCCCACGCGATCGCCAACTGCCTCGACAGCCGCCTGTCCGGCACCGAGCAGTCGCAGCACAACGGCGTGACCGACATTGCCGTCGGCTCGAATGCGTACTTCGTCACGCTGACTCCGTCGGGCAACGGCTCGGTCGTCAAGGTCGTGCGCGGCTCGGGCAGCGAGCCGCCCGAGGAAGCGATGCGCTTCGCGATCGCGCGCTGCGTGATCTGATCCGCAGCCTGCCGGCGCCGGGCGCCCGCCCGGCCCGCTCCCGCGCGCCACCGCGCGCGCATCGAATATTTTCATCCGGGTAGCCGTCGATGAGAGAATCGCACCCACGATTCCTTTTCAACGGAGCCCGCATGAAGCACCTGCTGTCCCGGCTGTTCGTCAGCGCCGCGCTCGTCGCGCTTGTTCCGGCGCTGCCGGTGCAGGCCGCCACGCCGCCCGGCATCTTCGTCGTCGCCACGCAGCTCGGCGAATTCACGACCCTCGACCCGAGCGGGATCTACGAACTGGTGCCGTCCGAGTACGTCGCGAACACCTACGAACGCCTGGTGCGCGTCGACCTGAAGGACCCGACGCGCTTCGACGGGCAGATCGCGCAATCGTGGACGGTCGGCGCCGACGGCGTGACCTACACGTTCAAGCTGCGCCCGGGCCTCACGTTCCACTCCGGCAACCCGGTGACCGCCGACGACGTCGCGTGGTCGCTGCAGCGCACCATCCTGCTCGACAAGGGGCCGGCCGGCGTGCTTGCCGATCTCGGCCTCACGAAAGCGAACGTGACGCAGAAGGTACGCGCGATCGACCCGCAGACCGTCGTGCTCGAAACCGACCGCAAGTACGCGCCGAGCTTCGTGCTCAACGTGCTGAGCGCGTGCCCGGCATCGGTGTTCGACAAGAAGCTGCTGCTGTCGCACCAGCAGGGCAACGATTTCGGCAGCGGCTGGCTCAGGACCAACGACGCGGGCTCGGGCCCGTACCAGCTCGTCAAGTGGACGCCGAACGAAAGTATCGTGCTGCAGCGTTTCGACCAATACCGCACGCCGTACCCGATGAAGCGCGTCGTGCTGCGCCACGTGCCCGAAGCGTCCGCGCAGCGGCTGCTGCTGGAGAACGGCGACGCCGATGCCGCGCGCAACCTGAGCCCCGACAGCCTCGCCGCGCTGACGAAGGCCGGCAAGATCAAGGTCGCGTCGTGGCCGGTGTCCGCGCTGCTGTACCTGAGCCTGAACACGAAGAACCCGAACCTCGCGAAGCCCGACGTGCAGCAGGCGATGAAATGGCTCGTCGACTACGACGGCATCCAGCGCAACATCGTCAGTACCACCTACAAGGTGCACGAAACCTTCCTGCCCGAGGGCTTCCTCGGCACGCTGAACGCACGGCCGTACAAGCAGGACGTCGCGAAGGCGAAGGCGCTGCTCGCGAAGGCCGGCTTGCCGAACGGCTTCGACGTGACGATGGACATGCCGAACGACTATCCGTACCTCGAGATCGCGCAGGCGCTGCAGGCGAACTTCGCGCAGGGCGGCATCCGCGTGAAGCTGATCCCCGGCGATGCGAAGCAGGCGATCGGCAAGTACCGCGCGCGCCAGCACGACATCTTCATCGGCGAATGGTCGCCCGACTACATGGACCCGAACAGCAACGCGCGCGGCTTCGCGTGGAACCCGGACAACTCGGACCAGTCGCCGTCCAAGATGCTCGCGTGGCGCAACAGCTGGGACATTCCGCAACTGACGAAGGACACCGAGGCCGCGCTCGTCGAGCCGTCGCCCGCGAAGCGCGCGCAGCGTTACGAAGCGCTGCAGAAAGCCGTGCTCGCGAACTCGCCGTTCATCATCATGTTCGAGAAGGTGGTGCAGGTCGCGACGCGCCCCGGTGCGACCGGGCCGGAAATCGGACCGATCAACGACCTCGTGTCATACCGGACGCTGGCGAAGTAATCGCGGGCAGCAGTAGGCGGCTGCCCCCCGGTAGCCGCCTACTGCTGCCGTTCAATTGAATGCAGCCCACACCAGATACGCATTCAGCCCGACGATCACGATCGTCGCCGCGCCGGCGACGATCTGCAACGGCATCCGCATTGCGTAAGCACCCATCACGTCCTCGCGCGCCGACAGCATCAGCAGCGCGATCATCGGCATCGGCAGCACGAAACTCAGCACGACCTGACTCGCCACCATTGCGCGCGTGACGTCGCAGCCGAGCGCGACCACCGCGAACGCGGGCACGATCGTCACCGCGCGCCGCATCCATACCGACATGCGGCGGCGGATGAAACCCTGCATCACGACCTGCCCGGCCATCGTGCCGACCACCGAACTCGACACGCCCGACGTCAGCAGCGCAACGAGAAACAGCGCACCGGCCGCCGGCCCGAGCACCGGGATCAGCGTGTGATACGCGTCGCCGATGTCGGTCATGCCCGGCGCGCTCAGGTGGAACGCCGACGACGCCATCATCACCATCGCGAGATTCACGAACCCGGCCAGCCCGAGCGCGACGACGACCTCGCGGTTCGAGAAACGCACGAGCCGCCGCCGTTCCGTGTCGTCGCGCGGCGCGGTGCGATCCTGCGTCAGGCCCGAATGCAGATACAGCGTGTGCGGCATGATCGTCGCGCCGATGATCCCGACCGCGATCGTCAGCGCCGCATGATCCGGAATCTGCGGGACGACCAGGTGGAACGCGGCCGCGTGCCAGTCCTGCGGCGCGATCAGCAGCTCGCCGAGATAGCACGCGCCGATCACGCCGACCAGCGCCGCGATCGCTGCTTCCAGCGGCCGGAAACCGCGCCTTTCGAGCGCGAGGATCGCGCAGGTCGCGCACGCCGTCGCGATCATCCCCGCGAACAGCGACAGGTGACACAACAGCCCGAATGCGAGCGCGCCGCCGAGGAATTCGGCGAGATCGGTCGCCATCGCGGCGATCTCGGACGCGGCCCACATGCCCCACACGACCGGCGCGGGGAAACGGTCTCGGCACAGCTCCGCGAGATTGCGGCCGGTCACGATGCCCAGCTTCGCCGACATCGCCTGGAACAGCATCGCGATCGCGTTCGCGGCCAGCACGACCCACAACAGCCGGTAGCCGTACGCGGCGCCGGCCTGGATGTTGGTCGCGAAGTTGCCGGGATCCATATAGCCGATCGACGCGATCACGGCCGGGCCGACGAACGGCAGCAGCGCGGCGACACCGGTGCGGCGCCCTTCCAGCGCGGCGCGCGCCGCGCCGTCGGCGCCCTCGGAAGACAGGGCCGGCAGCGCGAAGCCGCCGGCAGGTTTGCTCGTGACGGGAATCATGGTGTGTTGTGTTCAGTTCGGATAAGGAGGGCTTGCCCGGAAGCGAGCACCACGGCCGGCCTGCCGCCTGCCGGCTGCCGGCCGTGGTGGCACGACGACGGCGTTACAGCGGCACGACGTCCGGACGGTTGCGCGGAAACTGCGCGATCACGTCCGGCGCGACGTTCAGGTGCGCCTCGACGAGCTTCGGCGGCGTATGCGCGAGCCAGTCGGACAGCGACACTTCGGCGTAGCGGTCGGTCTTGAAGATCTCGAGGAACACCAGGTCGGTCTTGCCGGTGTTCTGCACGTAGTGTCCGAGGCTCTTCTTCACGTAGCCGACGTCGCCCGCGCGGAAGTCGGCCGTCTGCGCCTTCGGCCCCGTGTCGAACACGGTCATCCGGGCCTCGCCCTGCAGGTAGTACTGCCATTCGTCCGCGTTCGGATGCCAGTGCAGCTCGCGCATGCCGCCCGGATGCACGGTGACGAGCGCCGCCGCGACGGTCGTCGACACGTTGAAGTTGGTGCTGTCCGCGATCCGCACTTCGCCGCCGCGCGTCTTCCTGACCGGCTTCATGTCGCCGAGCGAGAAGATGAACGGATGCGGCGGCGCACCGGCCGACGAAGCCGACGCGCGCTGGGCTTCCGCGAGCGGGCCGGGCTCGTCGCCCTGGAAGATCCACAGGTTGTCGAGCGGAACGTTCCTGAACGCATCGGCCGGCACGCCGAAGTTCAGCGCGAGCACGTCGGGCGGCGTATGCGCGACCCAGTCGGTCAGCAGCAGCGTATTGAATTCCGACGCACGGCCGTTATCGAACGCGAGCAGGAATTCGGCGCCGTCGGTGCCGAGGCCCTGCAGCGAATGCGGCAGGCCGGGTGGGAAATACCAGAGATCGCCGGTTTTCACGTCCTGCACCGACGGCCGCCCCAGTTCGTCGAGCACCGTGATCCGGCATCGGCCGTCGAGCATGATCGCCCACTCGGCCTGCTGGTGCCAGTGCATCTCGCGAATGCCGCCGCGCGTCAGGCGCATGTTGACGCCGGAAATGGTTTCAGAAATCGCAAAATCGTCCTGCGTGACTTCGCGCGCCCATCCGCCATTTTGAATTCGTTTATGGGCATTATTGAACGACGCCCAGAATAATGGCATCCCGTTGATATCCGTGGCCGGCGGATCCTGAAAAGACGGAAACTGGTTGGCGATTGCCGGATTTTTCGGACCCGGGTCGGTCAGGCTCTGGCGGTTGCGCGCATTCACCGCGCCTTCCGGCGGACTGTCCGGATTGCCGAACGAGGCGGCCTTGGCCGATACCGCAATGCCCGCGGCGGCAATGGCGCCGGCCGTACCCGCCAGCATCTTGCGTCGAGAAAGATTCGTCATGATTTCCTCTTCATTCTTGCGATTAAGCGAATTCCCGTTACGGAACACTTGCCGTTTTTCGGATTATCGAAAATCAAACATCCCGTGACGCAAGTTAAATACAAATCGCCGTAAAACTTAAATGAATTATTAACCTGAATTAATGATTTAATCTGATCGACTTTAATTTTGTAATTATTGCGGTGCGGAGGGATGCAGGGCGGCGACGGATGTCGGCGAATCGATCAGGTACGGTGAATGTTGAAATACGACCGCGTCCGGTCGCGGTGCCTCGGATGGCGACAAGAAGAAATCGAGACGTGTAACGGCAGGCATAAACGCAAGATATGCCTGACAGACATAAAACGTACCCTTGCACGCCCTCACCCGCCCCCTTGAACGCGTTTTCGACCCTATCACCCATCCTCACACCATAGTTTTTATCCGCTGGCGCGAATGATTTTGGCTTTGTTAGATGGATGACATTCGATCAACAGACGACAACGATCTAACATCCGATGACCTGCGCGTTCGCCCGTACCGTCGAATCCCGCTATGCCGAGCTGACGCCGACCGCCAAGCGCATCGCCAGCTACATGCTCGCGAACCTGGACCGGCTCGGGCTCGAGACGGCCGACCAGATCGCGCAGCAGGCCGGCACGAGCGGCATCTCGGTCGGGCGCTTCCTGCGCAGCGTCGGCTACCGCAATCTCGACGACCTGAAACGCGAACTGCGCGGCGGCGGCGATCGCCCGTGGATGATCACCGACCGGCTCGACGAATACCGCCGCGCCGCCGGCACGCAACCGGCCGAAGGCAGCGACGGCGCGCTCGCGTCGTCGCTCGAACGCGAACTCGATGCGATCCGCCACGTGTACCGGCTCGCCGAAGGCCCCGTGTTCGCGCAGGTCGCCGATCGCATCGCGCAGGCGGACGCCGTATTCATCCTCGGCATCCAGTCGACGCGCGGAATCAGCAACGCGTTCAGCAGCTACCTCGAATACCTGCGCCCGCGCGTGTTCTATTCCGACGGCCAGTCGGGCTCGTATGTCGATTCGCTGAACTCCGAATTCGAGCGGCCGTACTGCATCGTCACCGATACGCGCGCGTATTCGCGCAGCGCGCGCCGCTATTGCCAGGCGGCCGCCGAGCGCGGGCAGCCGTTCGCGCTGGTCACCGATCTCTCGTGCCCGTGGGCGCGCGAATGGCCGGCCGACCTGCTGCAGGTGAAGACCGACGTCGGCCAGTTCTGGGATTCGCTCGCGCCGCTCACCTGCCTGTTCAACCTGCTGATCACCGCCGTCGTCGACCGCCTCGGCCCCGCGATCGACCGGCGCGTCGCGCGCAACCGCGAACTGCAGCACACGTTCGACCAATTCGAATCCTGAGCGAGCCTGAACCGACCTGAACCGCCGATGAACGACCACCGCCTCGTCGAAATCACGCCCGCCACGCATCGCGTCGACATCGATCTCGTCTACGCGACCGACCGCAACCTGACCGGCAAGCCGATCTACCGCCGCGCGCACTGTCTGCTGCTGGAACCGGCCGAAGCCGCATTGCGCCGCGCGGTCGACGTCGCCGCGCAGGCCGGCTTCACGCTGCGCATCTACGACGCATACCGGCCGCCGCAAGCGCAGCAGGTGCTGTGGGATTTCCTGCCCGACCCGGACTTCATCGCCGATCTCGGCCGCGGCTCGAATCACAGCCGCGGCACCGCAGTCGACCTGACGCTGGTCGGCACGAACGGCGAGCCGCTCGACATGGGCACGGGCTTCGATGAAATGGTTGCCGCGTCGGGCCACTTCCACGCGGGGCTGCCCGAAGCCGTGCAACGCAACCGCCTGCTGCTGCTCGGCGTGATGCACGCGGCCGGCTTCGCGCACATCGACAGCGAATGGTGGCACTACGAATTGCCCGGCTCGCACGCGCTACCGCAGATCGACAACGCGGCAAGCGGCCCGTGGCGCCTGATGTAACGCACGTCCCGTTGCCGTTTTACGTTCACCCATTGCACGTTCACCTCACGATGGAGCGCAAATGAAACCCCTGACATCCCGGCTCGTCGCGGCGCTGGCCGCCGCATCCGTTCTCGCCGCCGTTCCGCTGTCCGCCGCGCACGCGGAAACGCCGAAGGACCTGTTCGTGATGGCCACGCTGCTCGACGAATTCACGACGCTCGACCCGGGCGAGATCTACGAGCTGGTGCCGGAGGAATACGTCGCGAACACGTACGACCGGCTCGTGCGGGTCGACCTGCGCGATCCGTCGAAATTCAACGGCGATGTCGCGCAATCGTGGACGGTGAGCACCGACGGGCTGACCTATACGTTCAAGCTGCGCGCCGGCCTCAAGTTCCATTCGGGCAACCCGCTGACGGCCGACGACGTCGCATGGTCGATCCAGCGCGCGGTACTGCTCGACAAGGGCCCGGCCGCCGTGCTGAACGGCATCGGCCTCACGAAGGCGAACGTCGCGGCGAACGTGAAGAAGCTCGACGAGCTGACGGTGTCGGTCACGACCGACCGCAAATACGCGCCGACGTTCGTGCTGAACGTGCTCGGCTCATGGCCCGCGTCGGTGCTGGACAAGAAGCTGCTGCTGTCGCACCAGCAGGGCAGCGACTTCGGCAATGCGTGGCTGAAGACCAACGAGGCCGGCTCCGGCGCGTACAAGCTGGTCAAGTGGACGGCCGGCGACAGCATCGTGCTGCAGCGCTTCGACGGCTACCGGCTGCCGCTCGCGATGAAGCGCATCGTGCTGCGCCACGTGCCCGAAGCGGCGAGCCAGCGGCTGCTGCTGGAAAACGGCGACGTCGACGCGGCGCGCGACCTGAGCCCCGACGATCTCGCGTCGGTCGTGAAATCCGGCAAGGCGAAGGTGTCGGCATCGCCGCAGGCGACGCTGCTGTATCTCGGCCTGAACACGAAGAACGCGACGCTCGCGAAGCCCGACGTGCAGGAAGCGCTGAAGTGGCTGGTCGACTATGCGGGCATCCAGGCCAACGTCGTGAAGACGACGTACAAGGTGCACCAGACCTTCCTGCCCGAAGGCTTCCTCGGCACGCTGAACACGAACCCGTACAAGCTCGACGTCGCGAAGGCGAAGGCGCTGCTCGCGAAGGCCGGCGTGCCGAACGGCTTCTCGGTGACGATGGACGTGCGCAACGACTATCCGTACACGGAGATCGCACAGGCCGTGCAGGCAAACTTCGCGCAGGCCGGCATCAAGGTGCAGTTGATCCCCGGCGACAACAAGCAGACGCTCGCGAAATACCGCGCGCGCCAGCACGACATCTACATCGGCGAATGGTCGGCCGACTACATCGACCCGCACAGCAACGCGCAGGGTTTCGCATGGAACCCGGACAATTCCGACAAGTCGAGCTATAAAATGCTGGCCTGGCGCAACAGCTGGGACATTCCGCAACTGACGAAGGAAACCGACGCCGCGCTCGCCGAGCCGACCGCCGCGCAACGCGCGCAGCGGTACCAGGCGATGCAGAAGGAGATGCTCGCGCGCTCGCCGTTCGTGATCATGTTCGAGAAAGTCGCGCAGGTCGCGACGCGGCCCGGCGTGAGCGGGCTCGAAGTCGGGCCGATCAACGATCTCGTGTCGTACCGCAACCTGAAGAAGCAATAAGATTCGCCGCATGTCGACTCCCGCCTCCTCCCTCGAAGTACTGCGCACGCTGCCCGCGCGGCGCCCGGTTGTACGCTGGGCATTGCGTGTGCTGCGCTGGGCGCTCACGCTCGCCGTCACGTTCGCCGGGCTGCTCGCGCTGACGTTCGTGATCGGCCGCAAGGTGCCGATCGACCCCGTGCTCGCGATCCTCGGCGATCGCGCGTCGGCCGATGCGTACGCGGCCGAGCGCATCGCACTCGGCCTCGACAAGCCGCTGGTCACGCAGTTCCTGATCTACGCGCGCGACGTGCTGCACGGCAATCTCGGCATGTCGCTGCTGACGTCGAACCCCGTGCTCGACGACATCAGGCGCGTGTTCCCGGCCACGCTCGAACTGGCGACGATCGCGACGCTGATCGGCATCGCGATCGGCGTGCCGCTCGGCGTCGCGGCCGCCGTGAAGCACAACCGGCCGATCGACCACATCGCGCGCTTCGTCGGGCTGATCGGCAATTCCGTGCCGGTGTTCTGGCTCGGGCTGATGGGGCTGCTGCTGTTCTACGCGCGGCTGCACTGGGTCGGCGGGCCCGGCCGGCTCGACCCTGTGTACGACGGGATGGTCGATCCGCGCACGGGCAGCCTGCTGATCGACGCGGCGCTCGCGGGCGAATGGGACGTGTTCCGCAACGCGGTATCGCACATCGCGCTGCCGGCCGCGATCCTCGGCTACTACTCGGTCGCGTACCTGAGCCGCATGACGCGCTCGTTCATGCTCGACCAGTTGAGCCAGGAATACATCGTCACCGCGCGCGCGAAGGGCTTGTCCGAGCGGCGCGTGATCTGGCGGCATGCGTTCGGCAACATCGCGGTGCCGCTGCTCACCGTGATCGCGCTCACGTACAGCAACCTGCTCGAAGGCTCGGTGCTGACCGAGATCGTGTTCGCGTGGCCCGGGCTCGGCTCGTACCTGACCGGCGCGCTGCTGAACGCCGACATGAACGCCGTGCTCGGCGCGACGCTCGTGATCGGCGCGATGTTCATCACCGTCAACCTGCTGACCGACGCGCTGTACCGCGTGTTCGATCCGCGTGCGCGCTGAGGGCCGTTTCGACATGACCGCTTCCACCCTGCTTCTTTCATCGTCCATGCCGAAGGCCATCCAATCATGAACGCCGAGCGCCTCACACTGCGCGCGTGGCTGCTTTCCGATGCGCCCGCGTCGCGCTCGCAGGCCGCGCTCGGCCTCGCGTACCGACGCTGGCGCCGTTTCGCCACGAACCCGCTCAACCTGTTCGGGCTCGCGATCCTCGTCGCGCTGATCGTCGTCGCGATCGTCGGCCCGCTGATCATGCCGCACGATCCGCTGCGCCAGGTGCTGCCCGACCGCCTGCTGCCGCCCGGCTCGCCGTCGCACTGGTTCGGCACCGACCAGCTCGGCCGCGACATCCTCTCGCGGCTGATCGCCGGCTCGCGCCTCACGCTCGGCATCGCGCTGCTCGTCGTCGTGATCGTCGTGCCGATCGGCCTGTTGATCGGCACGACGGCCGGCTATTGCGGCGGCTTCGTCGACAGCGTGCTGATGCGCATCACCGACATCGCGCTCGCGTTCCCGAAGATCGTGCTCGCGCTCGCATTCGCGGCCGCGCTCGGGCCCGGCGTGATCAACGCGGTCGTCGCGATCTCGATCACCGCGTGGCCCGCGTATGCGCGGCTCGCGCGCGCCGAAACGATCCGCATCGCGCAGGCCGACTACATCCACGCCGCGCGGCTGCAAGGCGCGTCGGGCCCGCGGATCCTGCTGCGCTACATCATGCCGCTGTGCATGTCGTCGGTGATCGTGCGCGCGACGCTCGACATGGCCGGCATCATCCTGACCGTCGCGGGCCTCGGCTTTCTCGGCCTCGGCGCGCAGCCGCCGAGCCCCGAGTGGGGCTTCATGGTGGCGTCGGGCCGCAACGTGCTGCTCGACGCATGGTGGGTCGCGACGCTGCCCGGCATCGCGATCCTGCTCGTGAGCCTCGCGTTCAACCTGCTCGGCGACGGGCTGCGCGACGTCTTCGATCCCCGTCATGGAGCGTGACATGCCGATGCATTCCACCACCGCGCCCGCGCCGCTCTGCGAGATCGACGGCCTGAAAATCGGCTTTCGCGGGCACGACGGCGTCGTCACCGACGCGGTGCGCGACCTGTCGCTGACGCTCGCCCCCGGCGAACGGCTCGGCATCGTCGGCGAATCGGGTTCCGGCAAGTCGCTGACGGGCCGCGCGCTGCTCGGCCTGCTGCCCGACGCCGCCCGCTGGTCGGCGCGCACGATGCGCTTCGCGGGCCACGACCTGCTCGCGATGTCGCCGCGCGAACGCCGGCGGCTGTGCGGCAGCCAGATGGGCATGATCCTGCAGGATCCGAAGTATTCGCTGAACCCGGTGATGACGGTCGCGAAGCAGATGGGCGAAGCGTTCCGCCTGCACGAGCCCGGGCTGCGCGGCCGCGCGCTGCGCGAACGGATCGTCGACGCGCTCGCGGCCGTGCAGATCCGCGACCCGGCGCGCGTCGCCGATGCGTATCCGCACGAGTTGTCGGGTGGCATGGGCCAGCGCGTGATGATCGCGATGATGGTGTCGACCGGCCCGCGCCTGCTGATCGCCGACGAACCGACGTCCGCGCTCGACGTCGCGGTCTCGATGCAGGTGCTCGCGGTGCTCGACGCGATGATCGCGCGGCATGGTACGGGCCTGATGTTCATCAGCCACGACCTGCCGCTCGTGATGTCGTTCTGCGATCGCGTCGCGGTGATGTACGCGGGCCGCGTGGTCGAAACCTGCACCGCGCGCGACCTGCGCGACGCATCTCATCCCTATACGCGCGGGCTGCTCGCGGCGAACCCGCCGCTCGCGAACCCGCCGGACGAACTGCCCGTGCTGCGGCGCGATCCGGCCTGGCTCGATCCCGCACCGCATGCGCCCACACCCGCCGATCGCCAGGAGGCTGCACGATGATCGACGTCGATCACGCATCGATCCGTTTCCCGACCCGCACGGGTCACGTCGACGCCGTGCGCGACGCAAGCTTCGCGGTGCGCGACGGCGAGGTGTTCGGGCTCGTCGGCGAATCGGGCTCCGGCAAGTCGACGCTGCTGCGCGCGCTGACGGGCCTCGTGCCGCTCGCGGCCGGCAGCCTGTCGATCGACGGACGGCCGGTCGGCGGCACCCCCGACCGTGCGTTCCGCCGCCACGTGCAGATGGTGTTCCAGGATCCGTATGCGTCGCTGCATCCACGCTTCACCGTCGACCAGACGCTGCGCGAGCCGCTGTCGATCCATGCGATCGGCAACGCCGATGCGCGCATCGCCCGCGCGCTGTCCGAGGTCGGCCTCGGTCCCGCGTTCCGCTTCCGCTATCCGCACCAGTTGTCGGGCGGCCAGCGGCAGCGCGTCGCGATCGCACGCGCGCTGATCGTCGAGCCGCGCGTGCTGCTGCTCGACGAACCGACGTCCGCGCTCGACGTGTCGGTGCAGGCCGAGATCCTGAACCTGCTGCGCCGCCTGCATCGCGAACGCAATCTGACGATGATCCTCGTCAGCCACAACCTCGCGGTGATCGGCTTCCTGTGCCAGCGCGTCGCCGTGATGCAGCATGGCGAGATCGTCGAGCAGCTTCGAGTCGAGGACGTGCGCACCGGGCAGGTCGCACGCGACTACACGCGCACGCTGCTGCAAGCGACCGAAGGCTACCGCCGTCTCGACCCGGTCACGAGCGCGCCGGCCGCCTGACATCTGCGCGACGCGCCGGCATGCGATACTCCGCACACCACGCGCCGGCTTGCCGCCGCATGGAACCCTTGTGCGTCGCACGGGTCAATTTCCTTTCGTCAACAGCTCAACAGCAATAGGGAGGCGTTCATGCTGCAATTCATCGAAACCCTGGTCGTCGGGCTCATCGTCGGCCTCCTCGCCCGCGCACTCAAGCCCGGCGACGACAAGATGGGCATCCTGATGACGGCCGTACTCGGCGTCGTCGGCGCGCTGGTCGCCGGCTACGTCGGCCGCGCGGCCGGCTGGTATGCGCCGGGCCAGGGTGCGGGCTGGATCGCATCGATCATCGGCGCGATCGTGCTGCTGGTGATCGTCGGCGCGGTGCGCAAGCGCATGGCCTGATCGCGTCGCCACACCGCCCCACGCAAAACGGCCGCTCGGGATCACCGAGCGGCCGTTTTCTTTTGGCCAACGACGATTCGCGCTACTACCGATTCGTTGATTCCGCAACGATTCACCCGCAAAAAACGGCGTCCGCCGGCAACCGTCCCTCTGGTTTACTACACCGGCATTACCCGGGCTTGCGGCCGCTCAATTTTGAGATAAATTGATTGAAGGAATACGCCGCTGTTTGCTTATTCCCGCTATTTCCGTTTTTTCATTCAAGAGGTCCGATGGATTTGCCGTTTACGCACTCAGCATCGCGGCGTTGACGGACTGCCACCCGAGCGGCCCCGCTGCGACGCGCTTCCTCTCTGGAGCCTGTCATGAAGCATCGCCCGTTCGCCGCCTCGTTCGCCCTGGCTGCCTCGCTTCTGGCCACGTCCTCGTCCTTTGCCGCCGGCGCGTCCGGCATCATCTACTTCTCCGGCATGATCGTCGAGCCGCCCTGCTCGTTCGCGCTCGATACGCCCAACGCCGCTCCCGCTCGCGTGCGCGCCGACTGCCCGCGCCCGGCGACCGGCCAGATCGCGTTCGTCGACGCGGCGAGCATGCAGGCCGTCAAGACCACGACCTTTACTCAGGCCTCGCGCGCAATCGTTTTACCGAACCGTCCGGGCAACAATCTCGCGCCGATGATCGCCGTCGTGACCTACCAGTAACACCGGCCGCCCGCGCGGCGCGCGGCGGGTCCGACGCGGCCGCGCGTCAGTCGCGATGGCGCGCGATCCAGTCGCTGAATGCGCGGATCTTCTGCTGGTTGCCGATGTTCTCGGGATAGACGAAGAAGTAGCGTGCGCCGGTCTCGAGCACGATGTCGAACGGCCGTTCGAGCCGGCGCGCGCTGACGTCGTCGTCGACGAGCGTCACGTCGCCGATCGCGACGCCGAAGCCCTGCATCGCCGCGTTGGTCGCGAGATCGAGCGTGTCGAACGTCGGCCCGCGCGCGGGATCGACGCCGCGCTCGCCCGCATGATCGAGCCAGGCACGCCAGTCGCGATGGTCGCGGGTCGGATGCAGCAGCGTATGGCGCGCGAGATCGCCCACCGCTTCGAGCGGCGACGCCTGCCGCAACTCCGGTGCGCATACCGGCGTCAGCCGTTCGTCGAACAGCGGCAGCGCGAATACGCCCGCGCCCGGCGACGTGCCGTAGACGATTGCCGCGTCGAACGGCTCGGTCGAGAAATCGACGACGTGCTGCCACGCGGTCGTGATCTGCACATGGAGATCGGGATGTTCGCCCTGGAAGCGCATGATGCGCGGCAGCATCCAGCGGATCACGCAGGTCGGCACCTTCAGCGCGAGATCGGTGCGCTGACGCGTGAGCTTCATCGAGATGTCCTCGATCCGCGCGAAGCTCTCGTTGACCACCGGCAGCAGCTGCTCGCCCTCGGCCGTCAGCGTGAGGCCCTTCGCATGGCGCTTGAACAGCGGAAAGCCGTAATGCGCCTCGAGCGTCTGGATCTGCCGGCTCACCGCGCCCTGCGTGATGCATAGCTGCTCGGCCGCGCGCGTGAAGCTGCGGTGGCGAGCCACCGTCGAGAAGATCTGCAGCGCGTGCAGGGGCGGAAGTCGGCGCATGAAGAGGCACAGGAAACGGAAGGACCGCGCGCCGACGCCGGCGCGCGCTGACCGACACGATAAGCCAAACGCCGGCTTTGCGCGAGGCGCGCGACGCTCAGGCCGTCGCGGCGAGTGCGCCCGCCGCGATGCGCGCCGCCGATGCGACGACGTCCGCGCGGGCCGCCGCGTCGGCCTGCGGCTGCGTGAACGACACGGCCATCACGAGCGGCGCGCGCGACGGCGGCCACAGCACCGCGACGTCGGTCGTCGTGCCGTAACCGCCCGTGCCGGCCTTGTCCGCGACGCGCCAGCCGGGCGGCACGCCCGCCGCGATGCCGGTCGCGCCGCGCGCGCCGCCGACCATCCATTCCGTCAGTTGCGCGCGCTGCGGTTCGCGCAGCGTGTCGCCGAGCAGCAGCCGCTGCAGCGTGTCGATCATCGCGACCGGCGTCGACGTGTCGCGTTCGTCATCCGGCACGGCCTTGTTCAGTTCGGGTTCCCAGTGATCGAGGCGAAACGTCGTGTCTCCGCTCTCGTGTGCGAACGACGTGACGGCCTGCGGGCCGCCGAGCACGCCCATCAGCAGGTTGCCCGCGCCCTTGTCGCCCGAGCGCAGCATCGCCTCGCAAAGCTGCGCGATCGTCATGCCCGTGTCGACATGGCTTTCCGTGATCGGCGAACCCGACACGATTTCGTAGCGGCGGTACAGGATGCGGCGCGGCAGCAGCGACGCGTCGAGCGCGCCGCGCGCGAGTATCGCGCCGGCGGCGACGACCGCATACGTGCCGCACAGAGGAAAGCGCTCGCGCGCGTGGTGGGCGATGCGCACGCCGTTCGACGTATCGAGCGCGGCGACGCCGAGCCGGCCGTTCGACGCTTTCTCGAGTGCGGCGAGTTCGGCTTGCGCGGCATGGGCGCGCCCCTGGTCGGCGACCGGCGCTGACGTGCACGCGGCGACGAACGGCGCGGCAACGGCGGCAAGCAACAGCGAGCGGCGTGTCGGAGAGTGTTCCATGGATGAATAGTGTTCTGTCGGAAACGATGGCACGAAGCAACGCGGGCACGCATCGGCGATGCACGCCCGTTCACGCCGACGGCCGGCCCGCGACGGCATTCGCCGCGCATCCCCGAAAGACGGCCGTCGGCCCCGCGCGAAGCACGGGATTCGCAAACAGCCCCTAGCCTAGCAGCGACCGTCGTCGCGTTCCAGCAGAACAGCCCGGCTTCATCCTTGCGAAGAAGGCAGGTACGGCATCGGATTCACCGGCTTGCCGTCGCGCCGCACTTCGAACAGCAGCGCGACGCGCGAGTTGTCGAGATCGCCCATCTCGGCAATCTCGTCGCCCTGGCGCACGATGTCGCCCGTCTTCACGAGCACCTTGCGATTGTGCGCATAGGCGGTCAGGAAATCCGCGTTGTGCTGGACGATGATCAGGCTGCCGTAATCGTTCAGGCCGGTGCCCGCGTACATCACGCGGCCGTCGGCCGCCGCGCGAACCGGGTCGCCCGGCCGGCCGGCGATCTGGATGCCGCGGTTCTGCCCCGGCCGGAACCCTTCGACGATCTTGCCGTTCGCGGGCCATTTGAGCGCGACGCCGCCCGCATGCCGCTTCGTTTCCTTCACGACCTGACGGTTACTCGCCGTCGATGCCGTGGCCTGTGCCGTTGCCTGGTTACCGGCCACCGCATCGCTCGCGGCGGCCGGCGCGGCGGCCTGCGTGCCGGCCGCGCCCGACGGCGGCAGCGGCTGCTGCCTGACGATGCGCAGCACCTGCCCCTTGCGCAGCTTGCCGTTCGCGCCCAGCTTGTTCCAGGTGCGCAGGTCGGCAACGCTACAGCCGTTCGCGGACGCGATGCCCGTCAGCGTGTCACCGCGTTTCACGACGTACTTTTGCGCGACGAGAATCGGCGCCGGCGGCGGCGTCGCGGCCGACGGCCCAGCGGCGGGCTGGCTCGACGGCGACGGCTGCCCCGCCAGCGTGTCGCTCGGCGGGACGGACTGCGTGTTTGCACAACCGGCCATGACGAGCACGGCGGCCAGGCCCGACAGCCAAGCCGCATTGCGGCAAATCTCGCGCGTTTTCATGGACGATCCGACTCCGGTTTGACAATCTTTCAAGCATCTCAAAAACGGAACGGCCGACGTGTAACCGGATGCAAACAATGATGACAAACGATCACGAACGGGACGCCGGCCGACATTCGCTACCGGTAATACGGTCCGATCCCGAAAAACTTGATGGTCTTTTCGCGTGAAAACGGAAGAATTTTCGTTTCAGGAGACTATGGCGGATTGATTTCAATAGGATTGTGCCGCCGCGCTCAACGCAGCCATGCGACGAGTTCGGAACAGGCCCACGCGATGCCGATGCACAGGAACAACACATGCAACGCGATCTTGAACGACACGCCCCACGACGAATCGATCTGCATGACTGGCTCCCCGGTGTCGAGATGCGGCCATGATCGGGCATCGATCGTGCCCCGAAAATGCGGAACCGCCGAATCGGGCCTCAGGCTGCGCCTGAGACCGGCGCTGCGGTTCCTGCTAACTTATCGGCCATTCCAACGCTACCGCTCCCCGCCCATCATGCGCTTCGACCTGACCGACCTGCGGCTCTTCCTGAACATCTGCGAGGCCGGCACGATCACGAGCGGCGCCGAACGCACGCACATCACGCTGCAGGCCGCGAGCGAGCGCATTCGCGGCATGGAGGACGAGCTCGGCGTGCCGCTGCTGCACCGGACCAAGTCGGGCGCGCAGGCGACCGACGCCGGCCGCGCGCTCGAACACCACGCGCGCACGGTGCTGCAACAGATCGACCACATGCGCGGCGAACTGCAGCAATACGGTCAGGGGCTGCGTGGCCATATCCGGCTGCTGTGCAACACGGCGTCGCTGAGCGAATACCTGCCCGACGCGCTAGCCGATTACCTGCCGCATCATCCGAAGCTGTCGATCAGCGTCGAGGAGCGTTCGAGCCAGGAGATCGTGCATGCGATCCGCAACAAGACGGCCGAGGTCGGCATCGTTGCCGATTCGGTCGGGCTCGGCGGGCTCGAACAGAAACCGTTCCGCGAAGACTGGCTGATCGTCGTCGTGCCGGCCGCGCATCCGCTCGCATCGCACGACAAGGTCGCGTTCGACGCGATCGCCGATGCCGATTTCATCGGCCTCACCGACGGCAGCGCGCTGCAGGTGCATCTGGCCGACCAGGCGCGCGCGCTCGGCAAGCGGATCCGCTATCGCGTGCAGTTGAAGAGCTTCGATGCGATCTGCCGTGTGATCGCGAGCGGCGTGGGCATCGGCATCGTGTCGCGGCACGCGGCCGAGCGTGCGATGCAGACGCTGGACGTGCGGCTCGTCGAACTGGCCGATCCATGGAGCCACCGGAAGCTGACGCTCTGCGCGCGGTCGTTCGATGCACTGCCGAAGTACACGCGAGAATTCGTGGCGTTTTTGTCCGGCGAAACAGCACCGCGGTGACGCGCGCCGCATTCGACCCACCCCACCGGCATACGGAGGCACGGCCATGACCGACATCGATCTCGCCACCCGCTACCGCGCGTATATCGACTGCCTGAACCGGCAGGACTGGCCGTCACTCGGCCGGTATGTCGACGACAACGTGATCCACAACGACCGGCCGCTCGGCCTCGCCGGTTACCGCGCGATGCTGGAACAGGACTTTCGCGACATCCCCGATCTCCGTTTCGACATCCGGCTGCTCGCGTGCGAGCCGCCGCGCGTCGCGAGCCGGCTTCGCTTCGCGTGTTCGCCGAAAGGGACGTTCATGGGGCTCGCCGTCGACGGCAGGAAGGTCACGTTCGCCGAGAACGTGTTCTATGAGTTCCACGACGGCAAGATCCGACAGGTCTGGTCGGTGATCGACAAGGCGGCGATCGAGGCCCAGCTTTAGCAGCGCCGGCGCGGCCGGGCACCGGTCGTGATCGATGCGCCGATGCCCGGTTTGATTCGCTTCGATCGTCATGGATAACGTTTTCTCTCAAATGTGATCAAACGCGCATCACTGGAGAGCGCACCCGCCTGCCGCTTCCGCGTCGGCGTCCCGCACTGCGTCTAATCGTCTTCGGAAAAAATTCCCCGCAATTTCCGTGTAATCCCGATCTCGCCCCACACCTCCCTCTTCCCACTATTCGGGTTTCTACCGGCGCCTCCGGCATCAAAGTTCATTGACATCACGCCGTTCGATGCCTAAATTTGGAAAACGTTTTCCCAACGCATCAGCGCGACGCCGGCCTCGGCCCGCGCAGGGGGAACGCTTGCCCGCTCGGGTTGTGATTCAGGCCATCCGTCGTCAGGGATCAGGGTTGCATGGCGGAGGTCAGGTACGGGCGTCGAGCGCGGCAACGGCCATACCTGCCCGTCCTTCATCACTATTCAAACTGGAGACACAATGCATCCGCGCAGCAGATTCACGCTCGGCGCCGCGCTCGGCGCCCTTTCCGTCCTGTTCGTCAGCGCGTGCGGCGGCAGCGACGTGACCGACACGCCGCCGCCGTCGCCGCCCCTGTCTTCGACACCCGCGCTCGCGGCAAACTCGCTGCAGGCGCTCGTCTACGGCGCGCCCGACACCAGCGTGCCGGCCGGCACGAACATTCCCGTCACGATGATGGGCCAGATGCGCGCGCTGTTCGACCTGATCCGGAAATCGCCCGACTTCACGCAGGTCGTGATGGACCTCGGCGACGGCACGCCGGTGCACGTGCTCGATACGAACACCGGCGACAAATTCCTGCCCGGCAAGCTCGCGCTCGGCCTGTCGTACATCCTGATCGACATGAAGTCGAAGGGCGACCCGCAATACGCGAGCTACCTCGCGACGTACCAGTCGATCACGACCGCGATGATGGCGCAGTCGGGCGGCAACTACGCATATGCGAATACGTCGTGGGGCGAGTACTACTACCTCGTCGCGCTGAACAACCTGAAGGCGCACGGGATGCTCAACGAAGTCTTCAGCGACGCGATGCTCGCGACGCTGCAGCAGCGGCTCACCTTCTGCGACATGTTCGGCCCCGACGCGAGCGGCAAGACCAGTACGTGCCCGGCCGCCGGCACGCCGATCGACATCGCGTCGCTCAACACCGCGCAGAACTACTATGCGGTGTCCTACGGAATCGCCGGGCTGCGGCAGAAGCTCGGCTGGAGCAGCCCGTCATTCGCGTCGGCGACCGATCCGTCCGTCGCGACGATGGGTGCGCGCGACGCGCTGCTGTACACGCTCGCGAACCACATCCGCAAGGATTCGTCGGGCGGGTTCTCGGACGAAGCGTCGAACACGCACACCACCTATTACGACCAGGCGCGCTTCGACCGCTACAGCACGCTGCTGATCGGCGAAGTGGTCGAGCGCACGTTCGAGATGGGTAACGAAGCGAATCTCACGACCGAGCTGAAGGGTTATCTGCGCAAGTCGGTCGACCTGATCCTGCCGCAGCTGAACACCGACGGCCAGGGCTTCAATTACGGCCGCTCGATCGGCCCGTACGGCGATTCCGCGTTCATGGAAGTGCTGACGGCCGCGGCCAACGCCGGTGTGCTGTCCGACCAGGAGAAGCAGGTCGCGTATGCATTCATCTACCGGGCCGCGCATCGCTTCGACACCTACTGGTACGACCCGTCGCTGCCGACGCCGTCGGTGAACATGTGGGTCAAGGGTCGCGGCACCGACACGTATCGCGGCAAGCCGCGCGTGATGGGCGAGAACTTCAGCCTGCTGCACCAGTACCTGTACGTGAACGCGTGGTGGAACAAGCTCGGCTTCGGCGGCAAGGCGCCGATGGCGGATGCGGACTACAACGCGCGGCTCGACGCGCTGCCGCGCTATACGCTCACCTGGTACAACCAGCCCGGCGACACCGCGCATCCGTACAGCGCGGCGCTGCTCACCGTGCGCGACGGCCGGCGCGTGATCAACCTGAACCTCAGCCAGGCGCCCGACTACAACTCGTTCACGCCGTACTACCCGGTGCCGTTCTCCGACAAGCTGATCTACGGCACGACCGATCTAGGCTATGCGCTGCTGGTGCCGCAGGTGTCGTACAACGGGAAGACCTACATTCCCGTCACGTACTACAGGAACCTGAACGTGCAGCAGGCCAACGGCCAGGTGATCGTGTCGTTCGATACCGCGAAATTCCGTCTCGCGTCGAAGAACGCGGCGTACACGACCGATCTCGACCTGCAGGTGCATACGGTGCTGACGTTCGCGCACGGCACGGTCGCGCGCAGCGACACGCTGAGTTCGGGCACGCTCGCCGGCAACCTGTCGGTCGAGACGGACTTCACGTCGTTTGCGGATTTCGCGTCCACGCACGCCAACGGCGACGGCGTATCGGTGGCATACGCGAACAGCGCTGCGACCGGCTATGCGGCATCCGGGTTCGACAACTGTGTGCTGTCCGCCTTCGACACGGCAAACGGCACGACGAATCCGCTGTCGACGACGCCGATCGGCCAGTTGCATTCGAACTTCGCGTGCACGACGAAGCCGTTTGCGCTCGGCGCGGGCACGACCCGCACGCTCGGTTGGACACTGAAGTACGCCGATCCGGCCTGAGCGGTGCGACCGCCGTCCTGTTATAGCTCCCGAAGCCGGCAGCAGAAACCGGCTTCGGGATGTTTCGGGACGGCGGGCATCACGCTCCGCGGCGATACCCGCTTACAGCCACCCCGAGGCGGCCATGTACGCACCGAGCGCAATCAGCCCGACGAAGAAGCAGCGCCTGAACGCCTTCTCGCTCATCACGCGCCGCGCGTATTGCCCACCGGCCATTCCGGCCAGCGCCGGCACGAGCGCAAGCGCCGACACGCCGAGATCGACCGTCTGCAGCGCGCCCGTCACGCGCAACTGCAAGCCGAGCGCGATCGTCGATGCGGTAAACGACAGCCCGAGCGCCTGGATCAGGTCGTCCTTCGACAGCCGCAGCGCCTGCAGGTACGGCACGGCCGGCACGACGAACACGCCGGTCGCGGCCGTCACGACGCCCGTCAGGTAGCCGACCACGGCCGACAGCCAGGTTTCGTGACGCCCCGGCGCGGGCAGCCGCGCGGCGGCCAGCCCCCACAGCCCGTAGGCGATCAGCACCATGCCCAACGCCGCATGCGTCCACGTGCTGCCGGCCGCGAGCGCGGGCAGTCCGCCCGTCAGCGTGCCGATCGCGAGACCGGCGAGCAGCGGCCACAGGCGACGCAGCAACGGCCCGAACGACGGGCCGAGCCACAACTGCCACACATTGGTGATGAACGACGGCACGAGCAGCAGGCTCGCCGCGGCCGACGGCGGCATCGCGAGCGTCAGCAACCCCATCGCGATCGTCGGCAGCCCGAGCCCGATCATTCCCTTCACCGCGCCGGCCAGCAGGAAAACCAGCACGATGATCGTCAGCGTATGAATTTGCATGGAGGGCGTTCCGTCCGGTTGGGATGATTACGGCGCCGATGGTGAACCGCCGTCAGCCTGCCCGCCATCTGGTTTTGCCTGAGGCTGGCTAGGGCCCGTCGAGCGGGCCTGTCAGGCCCTCCGTTCGGGCCCCATGGATCACCCCTCGCGCCTGCTCGCTGTCGAGGTGAGCCATCTGTGAAGCCGGATAGCGGTCGCCGGCAGCCGCCCCGGCGGGAACCGCCGTTTCGATGCGAGAGAGATCATTGACCGTTAGTTGCAATTCAGGCGCATGCAATGCGTCCTTCAATTGCGTGCGCTTGCGCGCGCCGACCAGCGGCACGATGTCGATGCCGCGCGACAGCACTCACGCGATCGCGCCCCGGGCCGGATTGCGGCCCTTCTCGTCGGCGATCGCGCGCAGCACGTCGACCTTCGAGTGGTGAGTGGACGGACCGGATTGTCGGTGCATCGCGGCGCGCGATAAACGCGAAACGCTCCACCAAACCATTCGACGCTGATCAACAATGGAGCCTGTTCCAATCCGCCAACGCTCCCGCCCCGTATGGACCATCTGCAAGCAATGCGCATCTTCGCGCGCGTCGCCCATCTCGGCAGCTTTACGAAAGCGGCCGAGCAGTTGCAACTGCCGCGCCCGACGGTGAGCAACGCCGTCCAGTATCTGGAAAAACACCTGAATATCCGCCTGCTGCAGCGCACGACGCGGCGCGTCGCGCTGACCGCCGAAGGCGCGACCTATTACGAGCGCTGCGTGCAGTTGCTGGTCGATCTCGACGATGCGGAATCGCTGTTCGAGGACGCCCGCGCGTCGCCACGCGGCGTGATCCGCGTCGACCTGCCCGAGCGCTTCGCGCTGAACCAGGTGATTCCGGCGCTGCCGGATTTTCATGCGCGCTACCCGGACCTGCGCGTCATGATCAGCACGACCGATCGCTTCGTCGATCTCGTCTCCGACGGCATCGACTGCGCGGTGCGGGTCGGCGTGCTGTCCGACACGTCGCTCGTCGCGCGGCGGATCGGCGAGATGGCGCAGATCAACTGCGCGTCGCCCGCGTATCTCGCGCGCCACGGCACGCCGAGATCACCGGACGAACTGCCCGACCACGTCGCGGTCGGCTATTTCTCGAGCCGCACGGGCCGCGAGCTGGACTGGGAATATGCAGACATGGATACGGGCGAGCTGCACGCGGTGAAGATGCGCAGCATCGTGTCGGTGAACAGCTCGCAGGCGTATCTCGCGTGCTGTCTCGCCGGCCTCGGGCTGATCCAGGCGCCGCGCGACGGGCTCGCGCCGCTGTTCGCCGACGGCTCGCTGGTCGAGGTGCTGCCGGAATGGCATGCCGAGCCGCTGCCCGTGTCGGTGGTGTTCCCGCACGGGCGCCATCTCGCGCCGCGCGTGCGGATCTTCGTCGACTGGCTCGCGGAAACGCTCGGCGGCACGCGCCAGGCGGGCTGACAAGGGCCTGCATCGGGGCACTCGGCCCCGGCCGCCCCCCCGTTCAGAACTTGTGGCGGATCGCGGCGCGCACCGCGAACTGGTTCGACGACGACGACGGCCCGTCCGTCCCGACGACGTAGCCGCCGTCGGCCGCCGTGCCGGTCTTGTCGCCGCCGACCTTCTGCCACGCGCCCTGCAGATAGACGTCGGTTCGCTTCGACAGGCTGTAGTCGGCCATCAGGCCGACCGTGTGGTACTTCGGCTTGAACGTGCCGGCCGCGGCATCGAACTTGCCGTCCGTGTATACGTACTGCGCGCCGAGATAGAAATCGGGCGTGAGCTGGTACTTGCCGTTGATCTCGAAGTTCTGGAACTTCGTCGCGGTCAGCCCGAGGCCGGCGAACGTCGAGGCCGGCAGGTAGACGGTCGACACCGGGTTCTTCACGTCCGTCTTCGTATAAACGAAGCCGACCGTTGCCGGGCCGAACGTGTAGTTGACGCCGCCGCCGAAGATGCGCAGGCGATCGGCGACGAAGTTCGCGTCGTCGGCCGCGATCGCGCCCGCGCTGCCGACGCCCGGGTTGTTCGCCTGCAGGTACGCGGCCGCGACCTGCAGCCCGGCCAGCGAATACTGCGCACCGATGCTGTACTGGCGGTTGTTCGAGAAACCGGTGCTGTTGCTGAAGCTGTACGTGCCGCCGAACGTCAGGCCGTTCCAGTCGGGGCTCGCGTACTTGACCGTGTTGTTGACGCGGAACGAGTTGTCCGTGTTGTCGTTGTCGAACGGGTGCGAGAGCAGCGTGCCGCCCCAGTTGCCGTTCGCGGTCAGCGGCGCGAGATAGTCGACGACGGAATCGTACTGGCGGCCGAAGGTCAGCGTGCCGAAGCGCGACTCGCTCAGCCCGACGAACGCCTGGCGGCCAAACATGCGGCCGCCCTGGTTGAGCCGGCCGTTGTTCACGTCAAAACCGTTTTCCAGCGTGAAGATCGCCTTGAGCCCGCCGCCGAGATCCTCGCTGCCCTTCAGGCCCCAGCGGCTGCCCTGCGCGAAACCGCTCGCGAGCTGGTAATTCGTCTTTCCGACCCCATTGACGTTCACGTTGTTCGTGTAATTGAAGCCTTCGTCGATCAGGCCGTACAGCGTCACGCTGTTCTGGGCAAAGGCCGGCGCGGCGAAGGCAGCGAGCGCGGCGGCAAAAATGACGTGCTTCTTCATGACGGATCTCCGGAGCCGAGGGCCGGGCGGGCCGAGCGCCCGGCGAATGTTTGGTCTGTTTTGTGTGTGGCCCGCAGGGCGGACGACGCGGTGTGCGGCCGCGTGAGGACAAAATGGTGTCACGTCGCAAACCGTCCGTCCATCGGGGCAAGGAAACCGCGCGCAAAGCGTTGCGCTCTCCCAACTGCCCCGTTGCGCAGACAGCCTGACGGGGCTTGTCGGCAGCGGCGACCCGGCCCGCCATCCGCGTAAACCCGACAGGCGCCGCATCGGTGGCACAATGCGCATCCGTTCGCCATTTCTTCACGAAGTCATGCTTCACCCCGATTCATGCGCGGCGCGTGCCGGCCGTGCACGCGGCCCGCGCCGGGCGGCGGTCCGATGACCGCGCCTGCCCGGGCCGGCCGCTACGCCGAGCTCGATTTCTTCCGCGGCCTCGTGCTGCTCGTCATCGTCGTCGACCATATCGGCGGCAGCATCCTGTCGCGCGTGACGCTGCACGCGTACGCGCTGTGCGACGCGGCCGAGGTATTCGTGTTCCTCGGCGGCTTCGCGACCGCGATCGCGTACAACTCGCTCGCCGAGCGGCACGACGAGGCCGCCGCGCGCCAGCGCTTCATCCTGCGCGCGTTCGAGATCTACCGCGCGTTCCTCGTGACGGCCGGCCTGATGCTGCTGATCACGGCCGCGCTGAACGCGTTCGCGATCGACGGCCCGAACATGCCGACCAACGATCTCGACGGCCTGCTCCACAAACCGCTCGCCGCGCTGCGCGACATCCTGCTGTTCCGCCGCCAGCCGTACCTCGCGTCGGTGCTGCCGATGTACGCGTTCTTCGCGCTGCTCGTCCCGCTCGCGCTGCCGCTCGCGCGCACGCAGCCGTGGCTGATGCTCGCGTTCAGCGGATCGCTGTGGTACGCGGCGCCGCACGTCGCGCGCTTTTTGCCGACCGTTGAAGGCGCGCCGTGGGACTTCAACCCGTTCGCGTGGCAGTTCCTGTTCGTGCTCGGCGTGATCGCGCGCTGCCAGCCCGTCTACCAGACGCTCGCGCCCAGGCCGCAGGGCTGGCTGCTCACGGCCGCCTCGCTCGCGATCGTCGCAGCCGGCGCGTACTACCGGCTGCGCATCGAGCCGTTTCCAACCGATCCGTCGATCAAGCAGAACCTCGGCGCGCTGCGGCTCGTGAACTTCCTCGCGATCGCGTGGCTCGCGGCCAAGCTCGTGCACCTCGGCTGGATGAAGAAGGTCGCGCACGCGATGCCGTGGATCGGCACGATCGGCCGGCAGGGGCTGCTGTGCTTCGTAGCGGGCACCGGCATCTCGCTCGCGGTCGATTCGCTGCTTTACCAGGCGACCGAAGGCTATCTCGACGTGCCGCTCGGCCTGACCGCCGACGCCGTCGCGATGGGCCTGCTGTATCTCGTCGCCAAACTCTACGGGCCGCTCGTCGCGCGGCTGCCGTTCCGTTCGCGGCAATGACGCGCCGCGCCGTCATGCGCCGCTGCTACGATAGCCGGCGCCTCTCCTGAAACGATTCGCCATGCGCCGACTCGCCCTACCGTTCACCGTCGCCCTGATCGCCGGCTCCATCGGCACCGCCCGCGCCACGCCGGCCGCGCCGACGGGTTCGTCCGCGCCGCCGCTGGCCGCGCAAGCCACCCAGGCCGCGCCGGTCACGCCGGCCGCCCAGGAGCCGCCGGTCAACCCAGGCAGCAGCGTCGCGCTGCGCACGTTCCGGTCGGCATCGCTGAAGCGCGACTGGTCGTACACGGTCTACCTGCCGCCCGGCTATAACCCGGAAGGCGCGCGCTACCCGGTGATGTACCTGCTGCACGGCAATGCCGGCAACGCGAACGACTGGATCACGCAGGGCCGGCTGCAGGCCACCGCCGACACGCTGATCGAGCGCCGCGAGATTCCGCCCGTCGTGATCGTGATGCCGCAGGGCGGCACCGACTGGTACGTCGACCGCAAGGAGAAGATGCAGAGCGCGTTCCTCAACGACCTGCTGCCCGAAGTCGAAGCGCACTTCGCGGTGTCGAACCAGCGCGCGGGCCGCGCGATCGGCGGCGTGTCGATGGGCGGTTTCGGTGCGCTGCGCTTCTCGCTGCTCGAACCCGGCCTGTTCTGCGGTGCGATGCTGCTGAGCCCCGCGATCTATGCGAACGAGCCGCCGCTCAATTCCGCCGCGCGCTATGTCGGCGTGTTCGGCGACCGGCAGTTCGACTCGCGCGTGTGGCACGAGCTCAACTACCCGGCGCTGATGCGCGGCTATTTCGCGCGTAGCTGGCGCGTGCCGATGTTCATCGCCGCCGGCGACGACGACCTGACGATCCAGGCGGAATCGAGCGTGCTGTACACGCAGCTGCGCCGTGCGCAGAACCCGGCCGAGTTGCGCATCGTCGACGGCGGGCATACGTGGGACGTGTGGCGCGGACTGCTCGGGCAGGGGTTGAAGTACGCGCTCGAGTGCGTGAAGTGACGGCGGGCGGGCGTGGTCCCGCCCGTTTTCGTCAAGCCGGCCGATGCCCGGCCCATCGTCCGTCGACTGGCGCAATGCACTGCGCGCGCGCCCCGGGCGCGCACGCCGGGCTCAAAGCCACGTGCCGCCCTGCCGCTCGCTCGGCTCCTCGGCGAGCGCGTCGAAATCGTGGATCCAGTCCAGATGGTGCAGCACGCTGTCGCGTTCGGCCAGACGCGCGTCGCGCGCCTGCGCGGCCGGCCCGTCGGGCAGGTGCAGCACGTCGGCCGCGGAAATCGACGCATACTGCACCTTGCGCGTACGGCCGCGACGCAGGCGCTCGTACGCTTCCTGCGCTTCGCGCCAGTTGCCCGGGCCGGCCTTCGCCAGTTGCGCCGCCAATACCACCGCATCCTCGATCGACTGGTTCGCGCCCTGCCCGTGATGCGGCACCAGCGCGTGCGCGGCGTCGCCGATCAGCGTCACGCGCCCGCGGCTCCAGCGGCCGAGCGGCGGCCGATGGAACAGCCCCCAGCGCTGGCTGATCGGCACGGCGGTAATCATCTGCACCACCGCCGGATGCCAGCTCCTGAACATGCGCAGTTGCTCGCCCTCTTCCGCCGGCATGACCCAGTCGCGCGACGGCCACGGCGACGGATGACGCTCGACCAGCAGGAAATTCTGGTCGCCGTTGTCGCCGATCGGATAGTGCAGCAGATGCCCGTGCGGCCCGACCCAGAACTGGATCGTGTCGGGATCGGGCAGCAGGTCCATGCTCGCGGCCGGTACCACGCCGCGAAAGCCCGAGCAGCCCGAATACAGCGCATCGTCATAACCGAGCATCCAGCGCCGCGTGATCGAGCGAGCGCCGTCCGCGCCGATCACGAGATCGGCTTCGACGCGCTCGCCGTTGTCGAACGCGAGCGTGACGCGATCGGCGTGCTGCGCGAGATCGACGAGCCGATGGCCGAGATGGATGCAGTCGAGACCGACCGCCTTCGACAGCACGGCCTGCAGATCCGCGCGATGCACGCCCCAGTAAGCGCCGCCGAATTGCCGGCGATAGTCGGGTTCGCCGCGATGATGGCCGATCACCGCGCCGCTGCGCCCGTCGCGATAGACGAGGCCCGGGATGTCCGCACACACCGCGTCGAAGGCCGCACGCAAGCCCATGCGTTCGTAGAAGCGCGTCGCATTGGCCGACAGCGCGACGGCCGCGCCGACTTCGCGCAATTCGTCGGTCTGCTCGTAGAGCTGCGCGTCGATGCCGTGCTCGCGCAGCGCGAGCGCGAGCGTCAGGCCGCCGATGCCCGCGCCGACGATCGCGATTTTCAGGTTCTTCTGCATGATGAAGGTGTCTCCGATATTCAGATTTGGGTCTGCGTGCTGCGCAGCGGTCATGTCGAATGCATGCGCCGTATCGGTAGTTTCAGGAGTGGACATTCATCCCGCAATAAAATGAAATGAATCTGCTTCATCACCGAATGCAATGAGCCGGGCAATGCGAAACCCATGGAACTGAGCGAGATCGACCTGAACCTGCTGCTGCTTTTTCAGCGGCTGATGCAGGAGCGGCGCGTGTCGAGCGTCGCCGAGCAGATGAACATGAGCCAGCCGGGCGTCAGCAACGCGCTCGCGAAGCTGCGCCGCCGGCTCGGCGATCCGCTGTTCGTGCGCGGGCCGGGCGGCGTGGTGCCGACGCCGTTCGCGCTGCGTCTCGCGGAGCCCGTTTCGCACGCGCTCGCGACGCTGCACGCCGCGCTCAATCCCGAGACCGGTTTCGATCCGCTGCGCGCCACGCGCACGCTGACGATCGGCATGACCGATATCGGCGAAGTCGTGTTCCTGCCCGCGCTGCTCGAACACCTGTCGCAAGCGGCGCCGGGCATCGCGCTCAATACCGTGCGCAACACGAGCGTCAACCTGAGCGACGAGATGGCCGACGGCCGCGTCGATCTCGCGATCGGCCTGCTGCCGCAACTCAAGGGCGGGTTCTATCAGCGCCGGCTGTTCGATCAGTGTTATGTGTGCCTGTTCCGGCATGGGCATCCGCTCGAGGATGCGCCGCTGACAGTCGATGCATGGCGCGACGCCGAGCACCTGGTCGTGGTGTCGGCCGACACCGGCCACGGGCAGGTGGACGAATGGCTGAAGCGGCGCCGCGTGAAGCGCCGGGTGCGGCTGACGGTGCCGCATTTCATGAGCGTGGGCTACATCCTGCAGCGCACCGACCTGATCGCGACCGTGCCGGAGCATCTCGCGCTGCAACTCGCCGCGCCGTTTTCGCTGGGCTGGCGCGCGCTGCCCGTCACATTGCCCGGTGCGCCGATTCATATGCTCTGGCATACGCGGGTCAATCAGGACGAAGGGAACCGATGGCTGCGCGGCGTGGTGGTCGATCTATTTGCGGAAACGAGTGCGCGAGCGCGGAAGGCGGCACCCGGGCGGATGAAATAGTCGCGGTCATCGCGCAATCGAGCGGGCGGTACGATGTCGCTTGAGCTTGCTCCGGGCACATTTCGAATGCATTGACCGGGTGGCGAAGACATCGATCGCTCGCCCCTCTTTCCCAATTCAACCAGCAGGAAATCAAGCCATGTCTGTCACGAAGAAATTCGCAGCCGTCACGGGCGCCGGATCCGGCATCGGTCGTGCGGCGGCCGTCGCGCTCGCCCACGCGGGATTCACCGTCGCGCTGCTCGGGCGCAACGAAGCATCGTTGCGCGAAACGCAGGACGCAATCCGCGCCGCCGACGGCGACGCGCACGTGTTTCCCGCCGACGTCACCGACGAAGCGTCGGTCGACCGCGCGTTTTCGCAAATCGCGCAGCAGTTCAGCCGGCTGGACGTGCTGTTCAACAATGCCGGACGCAACGCCCCGCCCGTTTCACTCGGCGAATACGAATTCGACGTGTGGAACAGCGTCGTCGCGACGAACCTGACCGGCGTCTTTCTGTGCGCGCGTGCCGCGTGGCGCCTGATGAAAGCTCAGACGCCGCAGGGTGGCAGGATCATCAACAACGGCTCGATCTCGGCGCACGCGCCGCGCCCCGACACGATCGCGTACACGGCCACCAAGCATGCGGTGACGGGCATCACCAAGTCGCTGGCGCTGGACGGCCGTGCGTACAACATCGCGTGCGGCCAGATCGACATCGGCAACGCGGCGACGTCGCTCACGGAACGGATGACGCAAGGGGTCCCGCAGGCGGACGGCAGTCTGGCGCCCGAGGCGCGCATGGACGTCGCGCATGTCGCGAACGCGGTCGTCCAGATGGCGAATCTGCCGCTGGACACGAACATCCTGAACATGACGATCATGGCCACTGCGATGCCGTTCGTGGGGCGCGGATAAACACGCGCTGCGGCCTGCGCCGGAAGGCATTGCCCAGGAGCTCGCTCGCTGCCTTCCGGCGGTCGACGCGCCCCGTCGCTCAGGCCGGTGCCGGAGCAAGCGCGTTGTTCCCGTCGCACCGGCCGCATGCGCAGGTGGCGCCGTCGCCGGACGGCGCGACGCTGCTCGTCGTGCTGACGCCGCCGCGCCACACGCCGCCGAAACCTGTATCGCCCGGGTTCAGCATGGTGGCCGCCGGATCCCACGCCCTTCATGTCCCGTCAATCCGTCCTGGCTTTCTTGCCGATCGACGGACGCTTGCATATGACGAACCGACTGCGGTCCTTGCCCCGGATCCAGAGCGGCGTGTTACCGCGCCCGCTCCACTCGTTGCCGCTCGCCGGATCGCGATAGCGCGCCGGCAGCGCCGTCGCTGCAGCAGTCAATCCTGTCCGAGGTACCGATCGGACACGTGATCATGGTGTTCCTGCGCAGTTTGCCGGCCCCGATTGCGCCGGTACGCCGACCTGCGAGGTCGCGGCGGCGAAGGAATGACCGGCTCCGCGATGGAGCCGGATTGCGCACGATGCAGCGGCGCTGCGCCGCATTCAAGCGAGCGACGCTACGCCCGCACGATATCTTCGGCGACACGCTCGAACGGCACGTGCCCCTTGCGAAGCTCGACCGTCTCGTCGCTTCCGAAGTCGATATGGCCGCTGTTCAGCCCGCGATTCAGCTCGATGAATCCATCGATGGCTGCGGTCGAGAACGGGTTCATCGCGAGCACCCCGGCCCATCCGGACGGCTCGAGCGCAACCGGTCGCACCGGTCGATTCAGCACGCGCGCAAAGGCATCCGCGATGTCGGCGGGCGAATACGCAGCCGGCCCCTCCAGCCCGATCTTCCGGATACCGGCCCAGTCTTCCTGCAGGATCGACGCGGCAACGCGGCCGATGTCGTCGGTCGCGACCATCGGAATGGCGCGCTCGACGGGCGAGAGCAGGCTCGGCAGGATGCCCTGCATGCGGACCGGATCGACGACGCGCGCCCAGTTCTCCATGAAGTACGCGGCGCGCAGGAACGCGACCGGAATTCCCAGCTCGGCCAGTTGGCGCTCGGCCGTCCGGTTCGTCGCAATCACGCCGGTACCGTTCGGCCGGTCCGCGCCGACCGACGACAGCAGCACGAGTTTGGGCAAGCCCGCCGCGCGGACTGCTGCGGCGACGGCGCGCGCCGTCACGTCCGCGTGCTCGAACAGATTGTCCAGCGCATAGTTGGGCGGCTTGACCAGATACGCGCCGCGCGCACCGGTGAACGCTTGCGTCAACGCGGCCGAATCCGCCAGATCGGCGACCGCCACCTCCGCACCCTGCTCCGCCCAGCGCGCCGCCTTCGCGCGATCGCGCACGACCACGCGAACCGGAACGCCTGCATCGATCAGCGCTTGGGCAGCAATGGCTCCCGTGCGCCCGGTGACACCCGTGACAACGTACATGTAGTCTCCCAACAGCCGCTCCACCTGTTGGAGCGATGGTTTCAATGATGTACGCTGGCCGCATATAACTCAAATGCATACCGATCATGTCCAGCATGCACGAAGTGGATTTACGTTCCGTCGATCTAAACCTGCTCAAACTGCTCGACGCATTGCTCAGGGAGCGCAGCGTCACGCGCGCCGGCATGCGGCTCGGCCTGACCCAGCCCGCCGCGAGCCGCGCATTGGGCCGTCTGCGCGCGCTGCTTGACGATCGTGTGGTCGTGCGCACACCGAAGGGGCTGGAATTCACGCCGCGCGCGGCGTCGCTCGCGCTGCGCGTGGCGCGCGTGCTGACGGAAGCGGCCGGCATCGTCGCGCCTGCCGTATTCGATCCGGCAACCGCGCGCGGACGGTTCTCGATCGCGAGCCTCGATCACATGGCGTTGACGCTGATTCCGGATGTGAATGCGCGGCTGGAACAACGCGCGCCGGGACTGGATCTCGACGTCCCACCGTCACGCGGCAACAACGTCGAACTCGTCACCGACGGCACCGCGGGTATTGCACTTGGCGCCTTCGACGACGACACGTTGCCCGCCGGCATCTATCGTCGAAAGCTCTACGACGACAAACTGGTCTGCATCGTGCGGAACGGGCATCCGGCTCTGTCAGCACGACTGACGCCGAAACGTTTTGCGGCGCTGTCGCACGTGCTGGTCACGATTGGTGGCCGGGGTGGCGAACGGGTCGATGCGTCACTCGCGCGGCAAGGGTTGCATCGGCGAATCGCGATGCGGCTGCCGCATTTTCTGGTGGCGCCGATGGTTGTCGCGAAGAGCGACATGACGCTGGTGCTGCCGCAACGCCTTGCGCGGCATGTCGCGTTGTCGATGCCGGTCACGCTTGTGAAGCTGCCGGTCGAGGTGCCGCCGTTCGAGCTGTCGATGATCTGGCATGAGCGCACGCACGACGATCCCGCGCACGGATGGCTGCGGCAGCAGATTGCGGAGATTGCGCGGGAGATGGAAGTGTCGCTGTCGCGTGCAATCGCCCTGCGACACATTGATCCATGGTGAAGGCAAACTCCGCGAACAACGCGTCTTTGGCGTTGTGGCGGCCGTCGGCGCAGCAATACTGTTTATCGGATGAAAAATGACTGACGTACCGTATTTCTCCCAGTGGGAATCAAGGATGCTGATCGACAAGTTTCTGTCCGGTGAACTCCGTTCGGAAGACGATCCGCTCTGGCGCGAGTCGGGTGCCCACAATCCCGAAGAGTACGCTCGATGGAGCCCTCACATCTGCGGCATCGCATGCCTGAAGATGCATGCTCGCGCATCGGACGAAGCGCGTGTTCCCGTTGCTCGAACTGGTTCGCGACGCAGTGACCTTCGGCGTGTATCGCCCTGAACTGGGCGATAGCGGCAAACGCCTGCTATACCGACCGTTCGTGCAATGGCTCGGCGAGCGCTTTCAGATTCGAGGCAGCGTCGTCGAGCATACGGGATCGGCGGTCCTTGAAGAACGGCTTCGCGACGGACATATGCTCATGGCGTCGGTCCATCCAGGAATCCGGCATCAGGATTTCGAGCCGCCGGGGCGTGGCGGCCATCTGGTACTCGTGCTTGGCGTAGACGCAATGTCCGGTGACTGGATCTTTCATAATCCGTCAGGGTTTGAACGGGACACGCAGGAAAACGTGACGATGCGGCGCGAAACCTTCGATCGTTCTTTTGCCAATCGAGGGATCTTGATCGCCCCCCAGGATTGAATCCGTACCCGCTTGTCGATGCCCCGAGTGTGGATCAATGCGGCCGGGTATGAATGCCGGGCGCCGGCCCTCTATCCAATCAAATACCCTCAAACATCCGGATCTACCCTCTTATCTCGACGAACGGCGCCTCGAATTGCGGATCCGCTCGCGCCGCTCTCGCTCAAGCGATAGTTCGAGGAGGTCGAATGCATGCAGGTGCGCTTGTCTCGCGAGATTGGCATGGTGCCGGGCCCATTCGGACCGCGAGCCGATGTTGCCATCAGCCTTGTCCTGAAGGATCGACATCACGGTGTCGGCATGATCACGTGCCCGCTGGGCATGGATGCGAGCTTTCTGGATGCGACTACCGATTAGCTCCACCTGGGCACGCGTACTCGGAAAATGAGAGGTGGCCAGCGTCGAATACCGTACAGCCAATTTCTCAAGCTCCGCTGCGCATGCTACCGCGCCCGCGGCGGCAACGTTAGCCACGTGGACGCACTCGGCGGCGAAAGCATCGGCGAGTTTCGACGCCGAAGGCCGATCGAATCGACGCTTCCAGTACCAAGCGGGAATGCAAGCGTGGACGGCTGCTCGTATCAAGTTTGCAGTGCAATTGATTCGATTCGATCGGGTTGTTCTGGACATGGCGGACGAAAAGATACGCTTGTCTGGACGTACCTTGCCCCCGATCATTTACGTCTCGGCCTGGATCAAGAACGTCGCTCGATCGCGACCGGCAATCCAACGAGGTTCCCGCCCGCGCCCGCTCCAAACGGCGCCGGAGACGGGATCACGGTATTTTGCGACAGCCGGGCCACGCCGCCGACGTAGCTTGTACTGAATACCGTCGAAAATGTCTTCTGGCTTCAAATCGAAGTCGGCGATCAATTTCTGAATTTCTTTTACCGCACTCTGCAATTCTGTCTTGCGTGCAAGTTCAGCTTGAGTTTGCAGTGCTTGGATCTTGGCTTTCAGGTCCAGGTAGGTTTGCATGTCGTTTCCTCGGCAATGTGAGAATCGTGAATCTGGAAAGATTGCGCACGCATCGACCCAATCTGTTTCGCAATGCATAATATTGAGCTTTGAATGTCCGCGATGCCGCGTGGAATAAAAAGCGCGATCGAGAGGGGAAATCGCGAGCCGCCTGTGCCGAGAGGTAATGAATCGCCGAACACAGGCGGAGCCAACGACCGGGGCTAGTCGATCCTGCGCGGAAGACTCGAGCGACTGACTGCCCGACGGCCCTCGGGCGTGCCGGGAGCGCAACCGCCACGGACACGAGATTCGGATGCCGTTGTCGATATCTTCGTCCGGAACGTGAGCAAGGACACGGCCGTCGTGCACCGGGTTTCGTTCAGACGACGATTTCGCTTCCGCGGCGGACTGCGAACGGCTACCGCGCCCCCCGTACATGCGCACAGTGAAGCTGGCTCGGGATGCCGATGCTGTCGTAATCTACGTTCAGCCATGATGGTCTCTTGGTGTGTACCCCAAGGCCAGGCCGCAGGCGCCGCTCATTGATTCCCCTTCAGCTTCAGCCAGACCTTGTTGCGTAGTTGAAGTGCCGCAGGCGAGCACATCTTGTACGGCTTGAGGCGATCCTTGTATTGCTCGGGCGTCTTGGTCGCGGGGTTGTTCAGCAGCGCATGATCGATGTAGCGCTCCGACCCGACGATCTCGTTGCTGTACCGAATCGCGTTCGTCACCAGTGCAATGTTCTCGGGCCGCATCATCCAGTCGACGAACTTGTAGGCCGATTCGACGTTCCGCGCTTTTGCCGGGATAAGCAGACTATCCATGAACAGCCGGACGCCCTCTTTCGGATACACGAACCGGATGGTCGGCAGACGATCCTGCGCGCGCGCAGCGGCACCGTTCCAGACGTGCTGAACGGTGATTTGCCTGGACGCGAGACGGTCGATCGTGCCGTCGTTGCTGTAGGTCTTCACGAAGGGCTTCTGCTTCTGCAGGACGTCAAGCACGCGCTTCGCATCCTCGGGACGTTCGGTACATTCGTCCTGCCCCAGATACCAGCTCGCGGCCATGTACAGTTCCTCCTCGACGTCCAGATCGCCGATCTGGCCGCGCAGCGCCTCGGGCGGCTCGAAAAAGGATTTCCAGCTATCGTCGAGCCGGCCACCCGGCACGCGCGCGCTGTCGTATGCAAACCCGGTCAGGACGACCGTAAAGGGCATCGCATAGTCCCGCTGAGGATCGAATGCCGGATGATGGTATTCAGGCTTGATGTTCGCGATATTCGGCAACTTGCTCTTGTCGAGCTTGAGCAACAGGCCGGATTTCACGAGCACCGGGACGTAGTAGTCGCCGGCCACCACGACGTCGTAGCCTCCTCCCCCCGCCTGCAGTTTCTGGGTCAGTGCGGCATCGCTTGCATAGGTGTCAAGCGTCGTCTCGATACCGGTATCTGCCTGGAACTTCTTGAGCAAGTTCACGGGCAGGATGCCCGGCCAGCTTCCGATATGAAGCTCGGCGGCCTGCGTCGTCACAGCGGCGAGGAGCAACATCGCCCCGATTGTTTTTTTCATACTGTTCCTATTGCTTGGAGATTTGCATGGTGTATCTCGGACTGCTTGGGCGTGGATCTTCTTTTGCCTCGAGCACCGATGACCCAGACCGCCATCAGTTGCACCGACGAAAGGCCGATGACGACGGTCGAGACAGCGCTGACCTTTGGGGTGATCCCGATCTTCATCGCACTGAAGATGTACATCGGCAATGTGGTCATGCCGGCGCCAGCGAGAAAGTAACTGGTGACGTAATCATTCATCGACGCGACGAACGACAGCAGCGCCCCTGCGACGATGCCGGGCAGCGCCAAAGGCACGGTGATTTGCCGAAATGCGGCCCAGGGTGTGGCTGACAGGTCCGCAGCAGCCTCGAGCAGCGTGCGATCGATCGTCTTGAGCCTGGCTTTGATCGGAAGGTAAGCAAGCGGCACGCTGAAGACCACATGCGCAAACAGGACGACGCCGAATCCGAGCTCGGTCTTGAACATCGAGAACAGCATCATCGTCGCGATCGCCAGCACGATTTCAGGTATGACAAGCGGAAGCGCGACGAGAAGTCCCGCCCGGTCGAACCCGTGCCGCTCACTTCTCGACCACCAGGCAACCGCCGCGCTCGTCGCAAGCACGGTGGAAAGCACCATCGACATCAACGCCAGAACGAGCGAGTTCTTCGCGGCACGGACCAGCGTCGGATCGGACCACGCCTCCTCGTAGCCGCGGATACCGAACCCGTCCCAGACGAGCGCGGACGGGCCAACGTTGAAGCTCATCCCTATCACGATCAGCATCGGCAAATAGAGGAACAACAGCACCGCGATCGCGATTGCCGCGGCCAACGGAAACCGGCGCAGTTCAGGCGAATTCATGAACGCGCTCCTGTCGTTGAAAGAGCGCGCCCAGCCGGGGTATGAGCATCGCCAGAAGCACAATCGCGAGCAACGCAAACGACATGGCGGCGCCCAAAGGCCAATCCCGGCCGCCGGCAAACTGGAAATCGATCAAGTTGCCGATCATGAACGCGTGATTGCCGCCAAGAAGCCCGGGGATCGTATAGGAACCCAGTGCAGGGACAAAGACGAGCCCTACGCCCGCCATGACGCCCGGACGGCAGCACGGCACAACCACATGGACGAGTGCGGCCGGCTTGTTTGCCCCCAGGTCGTAGGCCGCTTCGACCAGCCGCCAGTCGAGATCATCGAGCGCGGCAAAGATCGGCAGGACCATGAACGGTGTGAACGCATAGACGAGGCCGATCAAGGTCGCGAGATCGGTGTAGAGCAAGCCGAGCGGGCCGTGCATGATGCCGGCTCCGATCAAGATCCGATTCACCAGGCCGTTGTCTGCGATGACGATGATCCACCCGTACATCTGGACGACGACGCAGGTCCAGAACGGGATCGTGATCAGGATCAGCAACGCGGCTTTCCACTTCCGAGGGCGCGTCGCCATGAAAAGCGCCGTCGGGAAGCCGATCAGCAGACATCCCGCGGTGGTCAGCAGGGCCATGGTCATCGACCGGGCGAAAATGGCGAGATAGCCCCGCTGAAGGACAAGCGAACCGTCGAAGTCCCGATCGAAGACGACCCGCTCGTACGCCCGGGCAGTGAAGTCGCCCCACGCGACGCCGCCGAAGTCGAGCGGCACGCTGAGCGAGACCACTGCCAGGATGATCATGGGAAGAACAACACCCGCGACCATGACGAGCACCGCCGGGTTATACATCTTCCGCCATGATTTCAGCTTCGGCAGGTGGACCATAGGGACTTGACGCACTACCAATTACCTCAATCAGACCGGTTCGATTGGCAGGAAGCGTATCAAATAGATCGCTCCATTTATAGGGGTTGCCCGTGCCGTTCGCGCCAATGTGTTACCCGTCAGCGCCAATGACATTATAAGTTTGGCGAACGGCATTTTATATTGGATTATTTCGCCAACAGAAATTCTCGTACTCGTGCAATTTAGATCGATGCAGGAACATTAAAGCGTTGACCAATCGTCAGGTCACCGGGAACGGTCATCTGGTACTGCGCCGCACGCCGGCGCCCCGATGGGCGCCCCATGTGGCGCCATGCGGCTTCGCCGATGGCTCGGCCAACCCCAGTCCGCCGCGGCACACGTGGCAGCTATCCGGCTTCCGCGGCATGATCGTTGGCGGATTTGCAAAAATCGTGAGATAGTTGCCCGATTCGCACCATGCATATTTCATATAACGAGATGAGAGGCGATAACGAATATGGCCATTGCTGATAAGCTGGAATACCGCCGAATGACCGAGCGCGACATCGGCGCTTTTTACGACGTGCGATTCTCCGTGAGCGAGAATAGAATCCATCCCCACCAGGTTCACCTGCTCAACCGCAACCTCCTGATCGAGAAAATCAGGCAGGGAGGCGGCTGGATTTGTGAATGTCGTGATGAGGTGGTCGGGATCTGTCTGCCGGTCATCACCGACAAGCCGTTCATCACCGCCTTGTTTGTGAATCCGTCGTTCCATGGCGCCGGCATCGGCCGGGAGCTGCTCGACCGTGCGCTGACATGGTTGAAGGAAAAGGGAGTGGCGCAAGTCACGCTCGTGACCGATCCGGGCTCGCGAGCCGATGGCTTCTACCAGCGTCTCGGGTGGAAGCGCGGCGAACTGGACGAGTATGGATGCCAGGTCGTGTTTACGAAGTCGCTAGGAGTCGAATGAAGCCGGTAGCCGACATGAGTCACCGCACTGCCGCGCAACGGCCGGCGCCGCTTCACACCATCTTCATCACGATCGACTTCATGAAGCGTATGGGGGTTCCCGTCGACGTCTTGCTGAGAGGCGCGGGCATTTCTCCGTCGGACGTCGAGCGACCCAACGCAATGGTGACGCATGCGCAGGAAATGGTGCTGTTTGCGAATGCACTCGAGGCGACCGGCAACACCGCGATCGGGCTTCATATCGGAAACGCGATCCCGGTGACATCGTACGGCCTGCGAGCCCACGCCATGCTGGTGAGCCCGACGTTGGGCGACGCGCTGCGCCTGGGCTTCGAGCATCCGTTGCTGGGGATCAGCTATTTCAGAATGAGGATAACGACAACGGGCGATGTGGCCAGAATTACGGTTGGCGGCTATACCTATCGCACGGATCTCCTGGTTTTGAATACCGACATGGTTTTCACCGCCATTCGCCGGGAGATGCGTGATTTGATCGGACAATATCCGGAATTCCTGAGGATAGGATTTGCTTATCCGGAACCGCCGCACGCGGAATCTTACAGGGCCTATTTCAACTGTCCAATCGAATTCAATTCTCGCGAAAGTTTTCTCGAGTTCGATCGATCGACACTTGAAATCGCGCTTCCGCTCGCACACCCGATAGAATTCGAATTGGCAAAAAAGGCGTGCGCAAAGCGCGAATTCGAACTTGCGCACTGGGTCCCGTCGGACCTCATCGGACGACTACTTGGCCTGATGTACGACAACCCCGCGTGTCAAGACATCGCCGAGTTTTCCAGAGAGCTCGGACTTTCACTGCGCAGTTTGCAGCGGAAACTCCAGGAGATGGGGACGTCGTTCAGTGCCATGCACAACCTTGTACGTCAAGATCTGACATCGCAATATCTGGCCAAAAAGGAATATTCGATCAAGGAGATCGCGGCGCGATTGGGATACAAAAGTACATCCGCATTCAGCCGAGCGATGAAGCGTTGGTCGAAAGAAGCGACCGAATGAAAAAATAGGCCAGGACTGCCCGTATGAACATGGCCAGCCTCTACTCCGCCGAACTCCAGAGGCGTCAACGCAAATTTGCCACGATCCGCGACAAGCCGGAAATTGTCGGGTACTCGAAGATGTGAAAGAGTTCGATGCGCGGCCACCGGTCGGCCAGCGACAGATGAAACGAAACCGCGTGCATCGACGTGAGGCCATGCGCGAAGAAGTTATCGTGCTCGCCGAGCCGGCTCACGTTCAGGTAGGGTGAGAGCAGGACGATCAGCACGTGTTCGGGGCTATCGGGTGCCGCGTTCCGTTTGACGGGAAGCGGCATGGGTTGCTCAGGCGGCAGGCTCGCAAGCGCTTTCCGATCGAGCTTGCCGGAGCCGTTGCGCGGGAGCGTGTCGATCACGGTCAGCTCGCGCGGCCACAGATACTTGGGCAAACATTGGCGCAGATGCGCGTGCGCCAGTTCCACCGGATCCGCGATGACATGGCGCGGATCGAGCGTGATGAATGCGGACAGGCTGTCGATCTCGCTCTGGTCGCGCGTGTGGATCGCCGCCGCCTCGCTGATGAACGGCAGCGCCTCCAGCGTGTCGCCGATCTCCTGCAGGTCGACCCGATGCCCGTTGATCTTCACGAAGTCGCCGGCGCGCGAGACGAAATTCAGGCATCCCTCCCGATCGACGAAGCCGACGTCGCCGGTGTCATAACGGATCGTGCGGCCGTCGGCGCTCGCGATGAACTTCTCCGCCGTAAGCGCGGCGTTGCCCAGATAGCCGAGCGCGACCGCGTCCCCCCCGATCAGGATGCGTCCCTCCACGCCAAGCGGCACCTCCGAGCCATGTTCGTCGACGACCAGCACATGCGTGTTCTGGATCGGCAGCCCAATGCGCCGTTCACCGGGCCGATCGATCCGTTGACAGGTCGACCACACGGTGGTTTCGGTCGGACCGTACATGTTGTACGGCCGCGCCGCACGCGCGTGGATCTCGGCCGAGAGCGCCTGGCCGAGCGGCTCGCCGCCGACCAGCAGGCGGTCGAATCGGAACGATGCGCCGAGGTACGGCAACAGGCACTTCAGCAGCGACGGTGTGGACTGGTAAATCGCCGGACGGACCTGCTCCAGCAGCCGGGCCAGCAACTGCGGCGATGCCGCCCGGCCGTCATCGGCGAGTGTCAGGGTTGCGCCGTTGGCAAGCGGCAGCGCGTACTCCAGATAGAAAATGTCGAAGCCGGGCGAGGTGCTGGATAGCACGCTCGTGTCCGCATCGCATCCGAGCAGTTCGCCAAGGCAGTCGATCAGGTTCGCGCATCCCCGGGTCGTGACCCTGACCATCTTGGGTTTGCCCGTCGAGCCGGACGTGAAGATCCGGTACGCTTCGCGGCTTGCGCCTGCTGGCGGCGTGCACGTCGGCGCGGCGGAGCACACCGCCATATCGAGTTGCGGGGTGCCGACCGGCAAATCGGCGATGAACGGATGCGGCGTGCCGGCCGTATCGTGCAGCACCGCGGTTGCCGCACTCACGTCGAGCATCTGCCTCATGCGCGGTGCCGGCGTCCGGAAGTCGATCGGGATGTAGGGCACGCCCTGACGCTGGCACGCGATCATCGCTACGATCAGCGGCACGCCGCGCGGCAGGCAGAGCAGCATGGCGTCGCTCGTTTGCCTCAGCGTGTCGAGCGACGCCGCGCATCCAAGCACTCGCTCGTGCAGTTGCCGGTAGGTCAATTGCTCGCGGCCGGCGATCAGCGCGATCCGGTCGGGGTCGCGTTGCGCTGCTTCCGAGAACCGCGCGATGAAATCCCGGTAATGCGTCTTTGTTTGACCGCTGAGCATCGGTCGGACTCCGTCATACCTGGCTGGTGAATTCGTAGGCAAGCGCGATGAACTCGCCCGTCAAGCGGCTGATATCCGTCTCGCTGTAAATCCCGGGATCGTAGTGCGCGACGAGCCGGATGCGCTCGTCCGCGTCCGCCTGGAATTGCAGGCACAGCTCGGTGTAGAGCGGCCGGTAGCGGTACGGCCCCTCCTCCCACACGTGCCCGTTCATCTCGATCCGATAACCGGTGTTCTGGTTCTGGAACATGAACAGCATCCGGTACGGCGCGCCAGCGCGGCCCGAGGCCTGCACGATCACGTCGAGCGGTGCGTTGGCGTGTTGCATCGATTCGGCGAGACGTTCGCGGACGGCCGCCAGGATCGCGTCGTATCCGCGCGTTTCGTCGATCTCGACACCGATCGGGAGGTTCGTGATCCGGCAATCGATCTGCCCCAGTGTGTGTGCGTCGCGATTGTTCAGCGTGGTGCCGGTCAGGACCCGGCGCATGCCGGTCCGCCGTGCCACCAGCGTGTTGAATACCGCGTAGAACAGAACGAACGGCGTGATCTTGCGCACCCGGCAAACCGCCCGTACCGCGCGCAGCAGGTTGTCGGGCAGGATTGCGCACCGCTCCGCCGCGGGATACGGCAGCGGTGCGCCGGCCTCACGCGGCGCGCGTCCCGGTGTCGAGGCGAGCGTACTGGCCGGTGCCCCCGCAAGCTGCTCGCGCCAGTACGTCGCGTCCTCGGGCCGCCAGTTCGGCGTATCCGATACCGGGACCGGCTCCGCGGTGCGCTCGCCCTTCAGCGTGCGCTCGACGCGCCGCAACAGGTTCTCCAACCCGGTGCCGTCGATCAGGAGATGCGGAAAATTGATCGCGACATGATGACGCTCGCCGTGCCGCACGTACAGCACACGCGCGGCCGGACCGCGCTCGAGATCGAAGCGCCGGCCGAAGAACGCCGTCAGGCAGCGCTCGGGATCGTCCGATTCCGCGAGCGTCACCGCCTCCGCGGTCGTCACCCGCTCGCGCCGCTCGCCCAGCATGATGCCGTCGCCCGTCCATTTCAGCGTCATCGAGAAATCGGGAAGCCCGCTCAGGATCGCGTCGAGCGCGGCGCAAAAAGCCGGCCAGTCCGGCGCGACACCCGCCGACAGGCACAGCGGCACGTTGTAATGGCTGAAGTCGCCGCGCTGCAGCTTCTCGAGCAGGTAGAAGCGTGCCTGGTAGGCGTTCAGGCGCGTGCGCGGCGGTGCATCGGGCCCGTTCGACCCGGCGCGCGCGCCGACGCGCGCATTGATGCGCGCGGTCAGTAACGCGGGCGTCGGACAGTCGTAGATGTCCGTCTGCGCCAGCATCACGCCGTAACGCTCGCTGACATGTGCGATCAATTCGACGGCAGAGATCGAGTCGCCGTTCAGTTCGAAGTAGTCGCTGTCGGGGGTGACCGACGGCTCGGCGAGCACCGCCGTGTAGAGTTCGACGATCTCGTCGCACGACGCTGTTCGCGCTTCCCCCGCCCCCCGGGCGGGCGGGGCCTCGGGCCGCTCGCTCACGCCCGCAGCCGCGTTTGCGCCGCCTGCGTCCGGCACCAGCGTGTAGCGCCGTGCCGACAGTTCGGGCAGTGCCGCGTCGAACGCACGGCACACGTCGTCCGGCGCCTGTTCGAGTATCACGTGCGCGTTCGTGCCACCGACGCCAAACGAGCTGACGCCGCAGCACGTGCGTTCACGCAGGTCGAGCACGTTTGCGTCGGCCGAAATGCTGAATGGCGAGTCGACGAGGGCCAGCAACGGGTTCGGATTGACGAGCCCGGCTGTGCCGGGATAAACGCGATGCTTCAGCGCGAGTACCGACTTGATCATCGACACGATGCCGGACGACCAGAACAGATGGCCGATATGCCCCTTGATCGAGCCCAGCAGGATCGGTTCGGGCGTCGCGGGCGGCGGATAGGATTCGACGAAACGCCGGAGCGCACGCACCTCGATCGGATCCCCGATCGCCGTGGCCGTCGCATGGCATTCGACGAAGGCCAGTTGATCGGGCGCGACGCCCGCATCGGCATAGGCGCCCTTCAGGAGCGCCACCTGCCCGTCCACCGCCGGCGCGGCGAAGCTGACCTTGTGCGCGCCGTCGTTGTTGACGCCCACGCCGCGCACCAGCGCATGAATCCGGTCGCCGTCTCGCCGCGCCCGGCTCAACGTCTTCAGCACGACCGCGCCGCCGCCATCGGCCGGAACGGTACCGTCCGCCTCGGCATCGAACGGACGGCACACGCCCAGTCGCGAATAGATCGAGCCGGCCTCGTAAGCGTAGGCCCCGTCGAGCGGATACGTGATCGTCATGCCGCCCGCCACCACCGCGTCGCAGCGGCCGGCCCACAGCAGATGGCAGGCTTCGGCCGCCGCGACCAGCGACGACGAACAGCCGCTTTGCAGGTTGAAGGACGGCCCTTGCAGGTCGAACACGTAGCTGACGCGGGTCGCGAGAAAATCGGCACCCCGGTTGACCGTCTCCAGCAGCGCGGGTGGCGGCGCCACGCGCCCCTGTGCGGCCAGCGCCGCGAGATGGTCGTGATAGGTGCCGTTGGCCGCCTGCGACGCAACGACGCCCACCGTGCCAGGATGCGCGCCGCGCGGGTAGCCGGCATCGGCAAACGCGGCGTCGACGAGCATCAGGAACCGGCGGCACTGCGGGTCCATCACCTGCGCTTCCTGTTCGCTGATGCCGTAACGGGCGGCGTCGAACAGCTCGGCGGATTCGAGCCGCCGCTCAGGCCGCCCGCCGCGAGGCGGCGCTGCGAGCAACGCCCATAATGCTTCGTAGTCGCCGGCGCCCGGCACGCAGCAGGCCATGCCGACGATGGCGATCGGCTCGCGGGTGCCCGGATTCATTTGGTGTCGTCCATGTCGGTGAAGTCGAGCACCGCGCTGTCGGCCAGCATCGGATCCAGCCGCGTGCGGATGAACGCGAGATGCAACGGATGATTCTGGTACGCGTAGCGGTCCGCCTTGCTGTCGAACGCCATCACGAAGCAATGGCTGAAGCGGCCGTTGTGCGGGTTGTCGGCGTCGTTACGGCCGAAGTGATACGCGCGGATCATCGGTATCCGGGTGCGCAGCCCGCCCAGCGCGCGCAGCGCATCATCCGCCTGCGACGCGCTCACGCCTTCGGCGAACGCGAACAGGATCACGTGGAAATACATAGCGCCTCCGCGAAGCGGTTGACGTGCGCGGCGACCTCCGCAAGTCGGGTGGCCTCGACGATGTCGACGTGGTGCGCGTCGATCCGCACGATCTCCGCATGCGGGCACCCGCCCCAGCCGTTGTCCGCCTTCGCCGCGTCGAATGCGCGGCGCAGCGGCCCGTCGGCGATCGGCAAGCGGCTACCGGTCGCGATGATGTTCAGGAACGGCAACGCCTGCAGCGCGGGCCTGAATGCGCGCGCCATGTCGCGCTCGACCCGGAAGACCGCGTTCAGCCGCCGCAACTGCCGTTCGTAGCGCGCCTTCCCGAAGCGCTCGACCAGCAGGCCCGCACTGTCAATGAAATACGGCAGCGCGTCATCGTCGAACAGCGCGGCGTGGCGTTCGTGAAACACGACCGAATCGATCGCGAGCAGGCCCGCGACCGGATAGCTCGCCGCGAGCCGCGCTGCAATCAGGTTCGCCAGCATGCCGCCGAGCGACCAGCCACCGATGCAAAGCGGCACGCAGACGTCCGGCACCGCCTCCGCGATCTGCGCGGCATACAGTGCGGCCAGTTCGTCGGCGTCGCGGATCAGGTCGCCTTCGTCCGAATACAGGTTGTACGAGTCGATCGCAAGCAGCTCTATGTCGTCCGACAGATGCGCGGCCAACGGCTGGTAGATCTCGGCGCCGGAAATGCTGGCATGCACGAGGACGAGCCGCAGGCGCGGCGTCGAGCGCGCCGCGCGCAGCCGCTTCACGAGCCCGCCGTCGGCGCGCGCGGGCGCCGCCAGCAATGCGGCGATGCTCCGCAACTGCTCGCCGAAGCGATCGTGCGTGTCGATCCAGTCGAGGTCGATGCCGACGTCGAACGCGTCGTTGATATCGCTCACCATCGTCAGCGCGAGCATCGAATGCCCGCCTTCGTCGACAAACGACGTCGCGTCGCTCACTTGCTTGAGCATCAGCGCAGACTTCCAGATGTCCGCCAGCGCCGGTTCGATGCCCGGCAGTGGCGCCGTCGCCGCGGCATCCATCGCGACCGCCGGCCCCGGTGCGTCGACTCGCACGTCCGGATCGATTTCACTCACGCCGAGATCGAGGATGCGTGCATCCGGGTCCGGCACGCACGGGAGGCCATCCGGCGTCGCGTCGACACCCGCACGGCCGAAACCGTCGAACCGCTGCGCAAGCTCCGCAAGATCCATCGCCGTCACACACGCGACGCACGCGCTGCCCGCGGCGCGCCGGTTCAGCGTACGGGCGACGTCGCGGAACTCGGCACCGGATTGCCGCACGGTCTCGGCAAGGTCGCGCATCATCGCGGCGACGCGTTCCGGCGTGCTGGCGCCGACGTAGACGTGCAGCGGCCCGGGCGGCGCCGCGCCGCGAGGCTCGGCGAACGCGGGCGGCGACTCGACCAGCACCGCGCAATTGGTCCCGCCGATGCCGAGCGAATTGACGATACCCGTCAACGGCCCGGTCGCTGGCGCGCGCGATTGCGGCACATAGAGAGGCCCGTTGTCGAACGAGATGCGCGGATTCAGCGCGCGATGGTTCGCGGCGGGCGCGATGCATTGGCGCCGCGCCTGCACGGCCGCGCGCAACAGACCGGCGAGGCCCGCGACCGTGTCCAGGTGGCCGATCGACGACTTCACCGACGCGACCGCCGTGGCGTTTGCGCCGCGCCGGCTGCCGGCGAACGCCTTCTGCAGCGCCGCCGCCTCGATCACGTCGCCGATGTAGGTTCCGGAGCCATGTGCCTCGACAAAGTCGATGTCGCTCGCGTCCAACCCCGCTCCCGTCAGCAGGCCGTCGAGATTCTCGGCAACCGCCACGGAGCTGGGCGACGTATAGGTCGCCTTGTGGCTGCCGTCGTTGTTGACCCGGCTGCCGCGCAGCACGGCGAGCAGCGCGTCGCCGTCGCGCCGCGCGTCGTCGAGCCGCTTCAGCACGAACACGACGCAGCCGAAGCCCGGCACCATTCCGTCCGCATCGCGGTCGAACGAGCGCACCACGCCCGATCTCGACAGGTTCATGCCGGGATGGTACGCATAGCCGTCGTGCAGCGGAAACGGCAGGCTGGCGCCGCCCGCCAGCACGAGATCGCAATCGCCGAGCCTCAGCGCCTGCATCGCGGCGTGGATCACGAGCAGGCCGCTCGAGCACGCGGACTGCACGCCGTAGCTCGGGCCGCGCAGGTTCAGCACGTGCGACACGCGCAGCGATTGCTGCTCCTTGTTCGAGCCGATTTCGATCTCGAACGGATGGTATTTCGCCGCCACGTCGTGCTGAGCTCGCACCACGCTCGCATACTCGGTGTCGGATGCGGTGGAAATCACCGCGGTGCGCGCGGGCAGCGCTTTCGGGTAGTAGCCGGCCGATTCCGCCGCTTTCCAGCAGTGCTGGATGAACAGCCGCTGTTGCGGATCGATGATGACGCTGTCGCGCAGCGACAGCCCGTACAGGCGATAGTCGAACCGCGGCCAGTCCGTCATGTAGCCTGCCCGATCGACCCAACCCTCGCGAGGCGGTGCCGCGTCGTCGGGCGACGAAAACGCGTCCTCGCCGGCGAACACCAGCCGTTCGAAATCGCCGAGCGTGCCCGCGCCCGGCAACGCGAGCGACGCCCCGATCACCGCGACCCTGGCATCCGGTTGCGCGACGTGTGCCATGTCAGCGTGCCCAGGTGTTCCGATACTGGTCGTCGTCCACCATGAACCACAGCTCCTTCACCTTGTCGCCGACGAAGCGCTTCTCGACCATGATATTGATCCGGCGGCTGCGGCCACTCTCCTTCTCGGTGACGTCGCGAACCAGGCGCGCGAAGGTCCGATCGCCGCTCGCAAACACCGATTCGATCGTTGTCCTGATGTCCGAGTGCGCGGCGACGAAGTCGCGCATCGACGACTTCAGCGACTCGACGCTCAGATCCTTCCCGTTGAAATGGCAGACGGCGTCGTCGTGATAATGGTTATTCACCGCGGGGCAGTTGCCGGTGTCGAACACGTCCGTATACAGCGAGCGTACGACCGCGATCATGGTGTCTTCCATACTCCCTCCTTGACGAAAGTCAGGCTGTTCCCGCTGTACGGGCTCTTGCGCAGCACGCGGCGCGGCACCGCGAAAAACGGCAGCCGCCGCGCCGTGTACAGCAGTTCATCCCACGACGCGCCCGCCATCTGTTCGGCCAGCGCGTCGAACGCGAGCGGGTCCAGCGGCCGCGACGTCCAGAAGAACGTCGCGGGCGCGCCGAAATCCCATGGCATCATCTCGACCTGGTTCAGGCATGCGAGGTCGTGCAGCATCTTCTGCGCAACATGACCCATGCCCACGCGGTTGTAATTGCCGTACCGATCGAAGCGGTCTTCGCCTCGCCGGCACGCCTGCCAGACCTTCGCGACCGGCTTCGACAAATGCTCGGCCACATCGCGGAAATCGATCTCGACGTCGATCTTCCGCGCGCGCAGCACCGGCCAGTTCATCGACGCGTCGCCCCGCAGCCAGCGCCCCTGCTCGTCGAGCCAGTACTCGACGAGGGTCTGCTCGTGCGCGAGGCGTGGATAGAAATACGTGCAATACGCATAGCGGATGCGCGCGGGTATGCCCTTGTGCCGCAGCATCCCGCACGCGACCTTCGAGATGTTGACGCAGTTGCCGATGGTCTTGTGCTCGAGCGGCACGTCTTCGCGCAAATCCCGGACACCGTGCGCGGCGACCTTTCCGAGCAGGTCCTCGACCCGGTACACATCCATCTCGGCCAGTCGATGCGGCCCGATTCGGGCGGCGTTCAGGCCGCCGTGATGCTCGACCACATGGCGAGCGGCCTGAAACAGCACGTCGATGTCGTCGCCGAGCGAATCGAACAGGTACCCGTAGCGGCCCGGATCGGTATTCGACGTGTGCCGCAGGTAGTACGCCCGCTCAGTACGCGTATCGTTCACGAATCAGCTCCTCAAGCCCGCCCAGCGACCCCGCCTCGTAGATGTCCAGGATGTCGAGATGCACGCCGAGCTGGGTTTCGATCTCGGCCTGCAGGCGCGCGATGCCGATCGAGTCGAAGCCGATGTCGAACAGGCGAGCCTGGCGGTTCGTCGCCGGCGCGCGAGTCAGCCTCGCAATCAGACGCGCAAGCGCATCACTCCCCGCATCCCGCCCGGCCTGCTCCGCCTGTTCCGCCAGCAATGTTTCCGCGCGGCGCGCGAGCGCCCGGCCGTCGGTCTTGTCGTTGCGCGTGAGCGGCCAATCGGAGACGAACACGATCCGCCTGGGCTTCTCCCATGCGTTCAGCACGCCGTCGAGCCGCGCGTCGGCATGACGCCAGCCGTCGCGCGCCACGCCCGCCGCGTGACACACCAGCACCAGCCCCTGCATCGTCTCCGAATGGAACGCATGAACCCGTTCGGCCAGGCCGGCCTGCACGCAGCGCCGCTCGACGCCGCCGAGATCGACGCGATGGCCATTCAGCTTCACCTGCGCGTCGCATCGTCCGATGAAATGGTAAATTCCGTGCGCATCGCGCCGGACTTCGTCGCCGGTGTCGTAGAAGCGTCCGCTGACCGCACGTTCGTGCGCGGCGAACGCAGTCCCGCCCGTCTCGCCGACGTAGCCGGCGGCCAGCCCGGCGCCCGACACCAGCAGGCGCCCCTGGCCCGCCCCGTCGAGCAGTTCGCTCGTGCCGGCGCGCCGGATCTCGCACTGCACGCCTCGCACCGGACGGCCGAGCGGCACCTCGTCGACGACGCCGCGCATTACGTCAGGCGTAAGCGCGGCGATCGTCGTGAACACCGTGTTCTCGGTCGGGCCGTAGCCGTTGAACAGCGCCGTGCCGCGTGCGCCGTCGACGAAGCGGCGCGCCGCCTCGGGATCCACCTTCTCGCCACCGACCAGGAGCGTGCGCAGCGTGGCCAGTGCGGCCCAGCGATCCGCCAGCACCAGCGTGTTGAACAGGCCGGCGGTCATCCACATCACCGAGATCCGCTCGCGGCGGATCGCCGACTGCAGCACCGCGTGATCGAGCACGTCGCGCTTGTCGAGCACGACGAGCGTGTTGCCGTTCAGCAGCGGTGTGAAGATCTCGAACGTCGACGCGTCGAACGACAGCGACGAATACGCGGCGAACACGTCCTGCGGGTCGAGCGGCAGGAAGTCCGGCGCATGCAGCAGGTTGCACACCGACGCGCGGCGCACCATCACGCCTTTCGGCTGCCCGGTGGAGCCCGACGTGAACATGATCGACATCACGCCGTCGAGCGCGCCGATATGCACGGGTGCGCCGGCATCGAGGCCGGTCAGCCCGAGTTCGCCGGTATCGAGATCGAGCCGCTCGACCAACGCGCAGCATCGGGCGGTGCGCAGCATGCCGGAGCGCACTGTCGCGGCCGTGCCGGCGTCGATCGGCACGAACACCTTGCCGGCGTCGAGACAGGCCAGCATGAACACGATGGCTTCCGGGTGCGGCAGGCAGAAGCCGACGACCGGGCCCGGCGCGCGCATACGCAGCGTGGCGGCGATTCGGCGCGCGCGGTCGAGCAGCGCGCCGAAGCGCAGTCGCACCGCGCCGGAGACGATCGCCTCCTTGTGCGCGTGCACGGCGCAAACATCCGAAATAAGCTCGTACATGGCGAGTCAGTCATGTGGCAGGGCGCCGCCGGAAGTCCGGCCCCGCGCCCCTGGGTCCATTCGCGCCGTGGTTCGCCGGCGCGGGTTGCATCGCTGTTGCGGCCGGTCTCCCCGGTCAGTCGTCGCCGCCGCGACCGTCGAACACCCGCACGGCCGAATACGCGAACGCCAGCAGGAAACCGACCAGCACCAGCAAGGACAGCGGCACGGGGAATACATAGTGCCCAGACAGGCTTCCCCGCAACAGGTCCACGCCATAAGCGACCGGGTCGACGTACGCGAGCGCCCGCAGCCAGGCCGGGACGTTGTCGAGCGGATAGATGGCACCGGACAGAAAGAACATCGGCAGCAGGATCGTGTTCGTGAAGACCGGGAACGACGTGATCGCCGAGAGCCGGGCCGCGAAGCCGACGCCGAGCGCGGAAAACACGACCGCCGACAACGCCATCGCGAGCACGAACTTCACGAGGCTCGCCACCGTGAACGTCACGCCGACGAACGGTGCGAGCAGCAGCAGCAGGATCGCGATCACCATTGCCTGAAGCGCGCCCGACAGGATCTTGCCGAACGCGATCGCATTGCGCGACACCGGCGCAACGAGCAGCGCCTTCAGAAAGCCGACCTGCCTGTCGACGACGATGCCGATCGCGGCGGAGCTCGAATTGAACAGCAGCGTCAGGATCACGATACCGGGGTAGATGTACTTCTGGTACCCGCCGCTCCCGAAATGCGCACCGGCGCTGGCGCTGAGGCCCGAGCCGAGCACGAACAGATACAGGAGCGGCTGCACCAGGCTCATCAGCACCCGGTTGCGATTGATCCACAGACGCTCGATGTCCAGAAAAATGATGCCGACGATGCCGTTCATGCGACGAGGCCCTCCTTCACGTTCCTTTTGCCGACCCTCTGCCCGTTGACGAGGCTGTGCCCGGTCAGCAGCAGGAACACATCCTCGAGACTCGGCTCGCGCACCTCGACCTTCTCGACGCGCGCCGGCAAGTCCCGCACCAGATCCGGCACCATGTTCGACAGATTCCTGCCGGTGATGCACAGGCCGCTCTCGTCCGAGTCGACCGCATAGCCGCGCTCTACCAGCCAGTCATGCGCAAGCGCGTCGTTGTCGGTCGAGAGCTGGATGATGCCGCCGCCTACCTGCGCCTTGAGCGCCTGCGGCGTGTCGATCGCGACAATGCGGCCCTTGTCGATCAGCGCGATCCGGTCGGCAACGTCGGCTTCTTCCATGTAGTGCGTCGTGAAGAAAACCGTCTTCCCGGCGTCGGCCAGTTCGCGCACCTTCGACCAGAACAGCCTGCGCGCGGTGAGGTCGAGGCCGAGCGTCGCCTCATCGAGGCACAGAAGCGCGGGATCCGCGATCAGCGCCCGCGCGAGTTCCAGCCTGCGTCGCTGCCCGCCCGACAATTGCCGCGCCGGGCGATCGGCGACGTCGGTGAGTTCGAGACTGGCCAGGATCTCCTCGGTCCGCTGCCGCGCGATCGCGCGAGGCAGCCCGTAGAAATGCGTCATCAGGTTCAGGTTCTTTCGAACCGACAGGATGTCGGCCAGCGCGGGCTCCTGAAAGACGATGCCGATATGGCGGCGCACCCACGCACGCTCTTTCACCACGTCGCGGCCGTAAACCTCGAGCGCGCCCGAAGTCGGCTTGCGCAGGGTCGAGAGGATCGAAAAGAAGGTGGTCTTTCCGGCTCCGTTCGGCCCCAGTAATGCGAACATTTCGCCCGGGCGGACCGTCAGCTCGACTTCGTCGAGCACCACGAGATCACCGAACTTCTTGCTCAGCCCTCGTGCGGCAATGCTGTTTTGCTGCGTAGAGACACTCATCGTGATTCTCCGGAATCCGGGAGGGTTGGATCGATGCGCGCCGCCAGCCCGATGGCCGGGCATGATTCGCACGTTATGGGGATCAATTCAACCTCGCTTCTGGTTCGTTTGACGGCATTCCGAATAGACACCGATTTTCAACGACGAAAATCCGGAATTAATTTCGACGAGCCGCACTTCTATCATGTGAGTTTCAGGCCTGTCAACAAAAGGCATACTGCAAGATTTAACAGCCATCTCGGCAGCATTGATGAAAACATCAAGCAATTCAATGGGAATCGCCTTTCTTTCGATTGCGAAAGATATTTGAAAGAAACAGGCATCGCCGTCATTTTTCGATCGAAATATATGGATCGAATAAAAATCCGAAACGATCTGCGAAATGAAATTGAAAGATTATCCGGATACCGAAACGGCCTGTCTAAGATAACAGGTATACAATCCCGCACACTCCATGTATTAATCTCGTTGCGAAAGGTGGCACCCCGCAATACGAAGATGCGCCTTGATTAATTTCAATGCGACACCAAAATCCGACGAAATTCGACCCTTTGTTAAAAACAGGAACTTTTGCGCCAATTCCATTCGTAACCGGGAATAATCTCGAAAACCATACAGCCCGCTTTCACCATGAGCGTTAGTAATTCGCTACCTATTTCGAGGCGAATGGGTGTCGCGCACCTGCAAAAATGCGAAGCGCCGTTGTAATTCCGGATTTTAATCCTGCTTGTACGGTTTAAATATCCATTTATATATCGATCGCAATTGCGTCCCCGTTATTTTTTGAATGAGCGGACTGCGACGATTGGAATCGGATCAAGCATGCGAACCAGTTGGACAACAGGAGTTCGTTATGGATGTGCGTTGCAGTAGTCTCGCGTCGCCCGTGCACGAATCGCCCGTCGACCACGACATCTTCGGCAGCTCGATTTACTACCGGCTATTCCTCGAGGCGGAAACGGTGCGGTGGCGCATGGGCGACATACCGTGGTCGTCGATCGATATCCGCAGCACCCCGCGGGCCTGGATCGCGCTGGCCAGAGAGATCGCCTATACCGAGCTCACACCGTTCAACGCGACCGCGCAGTATCTGCAGGATTACGCGAGCGACATCGATTTTACGCAGTGGGCAACGGTCTGGCTCTACGAGGAAATGAAGCATCCGCAGGCGATGATCCGGTGGCTGCACGAATTTGGCGAGACGGTCGACAGCCGCTTCGTGACGGAGGGCCGCAAGGTCGAGATCATCCCTTCGTTGATGGCGACGCTCGTCACGAACGTCTATGCGGAAGTGCTTGCCTGGTCGTTGTACATGCTGATCTCGAAGCGCTCGCCCGAGCCGGTGCTCGCGCAGGTGACCCGCCTGCTGGCCGGCGACGAGGCGCGTCACGCGAGCGGCTTTTATTCGTATGCGAAGAAGCTGCTTGCGAACTCGGACAAACCGGATCGCGAGCGGCTGACGGCGCTGAAGGTCATGTACTTCTGGGCCGAAACCAATCACCGGGTAGAGCATCCGGTCAACCTGTTCCTGCGACGGATGGCGGACCGCCCCGAAGTGCTGGAGGCGATTCCGCTCGCCGATTTCCAGGCCTGCGCGAAGAAGATGTACGCGCGTGTCTATCCGCTGCTGGGCAACCTGCTCGGCCTGCGGATCAACAATGTCGACGACGTGTACCTGCATCTGAAAACGCTGCGATAACCCAATCCCGACGAGGAATTCCAGCAAATGACGCAAGCCGAGCATACCCACGCAAGCGAGCAGTACATCTATTCGGTCGACGACAGCCAGTGCATCGCATGCGGCGCCTGCACGTCCCTCGTCCCGTCGTGCATGCGCATGGAAGGCGGTCTCGCCAGGATCTTCGCGCAGCCGGCCACCGACGAGGCACGCGCGGACATGACGGCCGCGTTCTTCAGTTGTCCCGCCGCGGCGATCCGGCGCACGCATGCCAGGCGTTGACGAGGCTCGCCGAACGGACGGCGCGCCGCCGCGATCGCGCCCGCCTGATGACCGCAAGGCCGTCGCCTTGCCTAACGATCGAAGGATTTGCCATGCGTCCAACAGCATTACCCGGTGACGAACGCCTGATGAAGCTGTTCCGCAATGCCACCGAGGAACAGTGGGTGCCCGGCCAGACGTTCGAATGGAACGTCGAATGGGACTATGCGAACCCGTTGCGCATGGCGAGCCTCGAATACGAGATCAGCGACGGTGCGTTCTGGAGCAAGGTCGGCGACAAAGGCCGCGAGTCGCTGTCACGCGACTTCCAGGTTTGGCGGCTGTCGCAGATGCTGCACGCGGAGCTGGCCGCGCTCGACGTGTGCGCGAAACTCACGCAGCTTCACACGGACGTGCCGGCCAAGCTCTGCTGCACGTTGCAGGCCGCCGACGAGGCGCGGCACGTGCAGGTGTTCACGCGGCTTCTCGACGAAATCGGCTCGGCCCCGTTCCCGATCACGCCGTCGCTCGGGACGCTGATTGACCAGGTCGGGCGTGACAACCGGATCAGCTTCCTGTCGCTCGGCATGCAGATCCTGATCGAAGGGGTCGGCATCGGCGCGTTCCGGCGCATCAGCATCGCGACCGACTCGGCGTTCGTGCGCACGCTGTTCTCCTACATCATGAAGGACGAGGCCCGCCATTTCGCGCTGGGGCGCCTGATCGTCAGCGAGCCCGAGCGACTCAACGACGAAGTCGGTCCGGCCGAACTCGACGATTTCCTCGACGAAGCGCTCGCGCTACTCGACGAGTACCTTCGCCCGACCGAGGTGCTGGCGCGATTCGGATGCTCGGCGGACCAGGCGAAGCAACTGATCGACGGGTCGTCGTTCGGCAAGCAGTTCCGCCGGACGGTATTCGGGCAGATCGGCAGGCCGGTGCTCGAGCTGGATCTCGACCCGCGTGCGAAGACTCGCCAACGCCTCGAGGCGTTGGCGGGGCTGGCCAGCTGACGCCGGCCGGCCAAACGCCGTTCATCCGTCATTCGATGTCAACCGACGCCGCACGCCTCGCGTCGTCGTCCAATCTGCAAAGGGTCATCAAATGGGTCTTCTTCAGCGACTGCGGACAGCGAATGCCGAATTCGCGATGCAACTTCGCCATACCTGCCTGCCGGAGACGGTTCGCGGCGACGCCGCCGCGTTCGTCGACCTGCGGCCGGCCGACGACGACGTCGGCGGGCTGACCGGCGCGCTGTTCGGCATTCCGGACGGCGGACTGCTCGCGTGTGTCGCACCGGCGCCCGACGGCGGCCGCGTACTGTATCTCGACGCCGCCGCGTACCGGAGCGCGATCGCGCTGCGCTCGTCCGGCGACGGCGACAACGCGCTCGGTCAGCTCTCCATCGCCGATGACGCGAACCTCGCAGGGCGGCCGCTGACCGACGCCGAGCTGTCGCGCATTCGCGCCGGCTACCTGCTGCGCGTGATCGCGGAACTCGTCGGCGAGGCCGCCGAGGTCAAGCGGCAGACCGCGCGCTTCCTGATCGACAGGAAAAGCACGACCGGCGTCCTGATCGACCTGCCGGACGTTCGCACGCAGCTTTCGCATGTCCATGCGTGGCTCGACGTGCTCGAGGCCGCGCACGCCGAACTGACCGGGCGGCCCGCTTCGCCGCGCACGTGCGCGGAAGCCGAAGTCCTGCTGGTCGCCGCGCTCAGGAAACTGCAGATGTTCGCCAATCAGTGCGTTCAGCTGAACGGCGGTTGGGGCTACATCGAGCGCAACCCGGTCGCCGCGTTCTACCGCGACCTGAATGCGGCTCGTCCGTTGCTGCGGATCAGCGCGACCGGCCCGAGCACCCCGATCGACTGGACCCAGCCGGTCGTCGCGGCCACCGACGACGAGCACGCGTTCCGCGCGACCTTCGCCGAGTATCTGCACGAACGGGTCGCGCCCGTGTTCGACGCATGGGAGGCCGGCGGCCGCATTCCACGCGAGGGATTCGAGGAACTGGGCAAGCACGGCTACCTCGGGCAGGCGTGCCCGCGAGAATGGGGCGGTGGCGGCGCCGGCATGATTCGGCACATGCACATGACCGAGCAGATGATGCTCGAAAATCTGTTCGGACTGACGGTCAGCACGATGCTGATCGCGAATACGGTCGTGCCGATCCTGACACGCTACGGCTCGGAGGACCTGAAGGACCGCTTCCTGCCGGCGATCGCGGCCGGCCGCACGATCCCCTGCCTCGCGGTGACCGAGAGCGGTAGCGCCGGGGCGATGGTGACCACGCTCGCGACGACCGCAGACGATCGCGGCGACCATTGGGTCGTGAACGGCGACAAGCATTACATCACGAACTCGCCCGCCGCCGATGTCGCGTTCGTGCTCACGCGCACGACGCGCGGCGCCGACGCGCAGGGTCTCACGCTGCTGTGTGTGTCGATGGACCTGCCGGGCGTCGAGATTGTGGAGAAATACGCGAAGCTCGGCGCACACGCGTCGGAAACCGGGCATATCCGGTTTACCGACGTGAAGGTGCCGAAGCAGAACACCGTCGGCTATGTCGGGTCCGGCCTGCTATACGTCGTCGACGTGATCGTCGAGGAGCGCGTGCTGATTGCGGCCGCCGCGGTTTCGTATGCGCTCTACTGCCTGAACCGTACGCTCGCGCAGTTGCCCGCGCGGAACGACGCGGCGGCGCTCGCTGATCTGCGCTGCGAGGCGGCGGCGCTGCGCGTGCGCTGCTGGCAAACGGCACGGCGCGCGGCGGCGCGCACGTCGATTTCCACCGACGCGGCGATGCTCAAGTACCTGTGCGGCGATTTCGTGCGCGACTGCATCGATGCGTGCGAAGACGCGCTGCTCGCGGGTCGCCGCGCGCCGGGCGACATCGCATGGCTTCAGCGCGCGCGCCTCGACGGCCGCGTGATGAGCCTCTTCACCGGCGCGTCCGGCGTCATGAAGGACTACTACAGCCGGCGCGTGACCGCAGGCCTGCGGCTGCATGCGTCCGCGTGAGCGGGCCTGCCGCCCTTCGACGTTCGAACCGCGCTTTCAGGAGATCCAGCACCATGGCCCTTGCCAGCATGTCCCCGTCGTCCCGCGCCGAGCCCGGCAGCCGTGAGTCCGTGCTCGGCAGCGCGCGCTTCTACCATCTGTTCGACCAGGCCGAATCGGTGCGCTGGAAGATATCGGACCTGCCGTGGGAGCGGCTCGACCATTCGCTCGTTTCGGACGAGCTGCTGGACGTGGTCACCGAGATTGCGATGTCCGAGCTGACCACGTGGTCGGCCTCGCGGATGTTCCTCGAGAAATTCCACGACGACGTCGATTTCACGCAATGGGTATCCGTCTGGATGTACGAGGAGACCAAGCACCCGTACGTGCTGATGCGCTGGCTCGAGCTGGCCGGGCGTTCGTTCGACGCGGACTTCGTCGCGTCCGGGCGCGCGACCGAGCCGTTCATCCGTTCCCGCGTCGGCACCCTCGTGATGAACATCCTGTCCGAAATCGAGGCGTCGTCGATCTACATGCGGCTGTCGAAGGCCGTACGGGAACCCGTGCTGAAGACCATCACGCGATTGCTGTCGTCGGACGAGGCGCGCCACTCCGGCAGCTTCTACGTGTATGCGAGCAAGATGATCGCGTGCTCGAATCGGCCGCGCACGGAACGGATCGAGGCGCTCAAGGTCCTGTACTTCTGGCTCACCTCGCTGCGCGACGTGCAGCACCCGGTTGCAATCGTGTCGCGCCTCGTGTCGGGCCTGTCCCGGGAGTCCGGCGAACTGCCGGGCGTCGACGATCGCGGGCTGATCGATGCGCGGATGCGCTCGGTCATCGGCACGCTCGTCGGCATCTCGCTCGACAGCGCGGACGACGTGATGGAACAGATCCGCCGACTCGCGCTCGGCTGAAGCGCCAGGTTCGCCGGTTTTTACGCAATCTCATCCTCCTTCGCCACATGACACCCGAATCGATCGTAGAGGTCCTGCAACAGCACGCGGCATCCCGCCCGAATCAGCTCGCGATGCAGCACTACGACGCGCACCTCGAACCGATCGCCGGGTTGACCTACGGCGATCTCGTCGTGTCGATGCAGAAAATGGCGGCCCGGCTCGCGGACCGGGTTCGGCCCGGCGACACCGCACTCGTCGCGATGAAGTACGGCATCGACTACCTCGTCGCCCTGCTCGCGATCCTGTCGCTCGGCGGCGTGGCGATCCCGGGCATGCCGGCGAACCGCCGCTCGTCGCAGCGTCTCGAAGCCATGCTGCGGGTCGGGCAGTCGGTCGCGATGCTGCACGACGGACTGAACGATTTCACCGAAGGCATCCTCGCGCGCCACGACGTGCATGCGCTGGACCTGTCCGCGCCGGCGCAGGCCGGCGGGACCGTGCCCCCCGCGCGGCGGATCCCGGGCGAGGCCGCCGCGCTGCTGCAGTTCACTTCCGGCTCGACGGCGACGCCCAAGGGCGTGCTCATCTCGCACGCCAACATCGTCGCCAACCAGATCGCGATCGCGAAACACTTCGGCCATCGCGACGGCCTGCGTCTGCTGGGCTGGCTGCCGCTCTTTCACGACATGGGCCTGATCGGCAACGTGCTGCAGCCGCTGTTCCTCGGCGGCACCGCGCTGATGCAGTCTCCGCTCGACGTCGTGTCGAAGCCGGCGAGCTGGCTGAAGCTGATCGAGCTGACACGCGCGCACACGAGCGGCGGCCCGAATTTCATCTACGACATGTGTGTGCGGCGCGTGTCGGCGGACGAAGCGGCGAGCCTGGATCTGAGCGCATGGGAAACCGCGTACAACGGTTCGGAACCGGTGCGGCGCCACACGCTGGAGCGATTCGCGGAAAAATTCCGCGCATCCGGCTTCAGGGCCACGTCGATCTTTCCGTGCTACGGGATGGCCGAAGCGAGCCTGTTCGTCTCTGGCCACCGCTTCTTCGGGACGGATGGCGACACGGCGGCGCCGGCGACGGATTCCACGGGTACGCTTGTATCGTGCGGCCCGATCGATGCGGAGACGACGATCGTGGTCGCCGATCCCGTGTCGCTCGCGCCGCTCGACGATGGCTCGACCGGCGAGATCTTCATCTCCGGTCCGTCGGTGGCGAGCGCCTACCGTGACGAATGCGGCATCCGGACCGCGCCGTTCGCATACCGCTTCGCGGCCCACGAGGGCCGGCTGTTTCACCGCACGGGGGACCTCGGCAAGATCGAACGCGGGCAACTGTTCGTGACCGGGCGCCGCAAGGACACGATCAAGATTCGCGGCGTCACGTATCACGCCGAGGACGTCGAAAGCATCATCGAGCGTGAGTGTCCGCAGATCGACGATCACACGGTCTGCATCGTCGGCCTGCCCGCCGCGAACGGCGACGAGACGGTCGCGGCCGTCGTCGAGATCTCGCGAACGACCGCCTCGTCCGCGCGAAGCACGCTGGTCTCGCAGATCCGCGAGGCCGTCTCGCTGCACGCGGGCGTCAGCGTCGCGAGGGTCTGCTTCGTCCTGCGCGGCTCGTTGAGCCGGACGTCGAGCGGAAAATTCATCAGATCGCTATGCAGGGAAAGCCTCGCCGACGGAAGTCTGGCGATCATCGATGAACTTCAGGAAGTGTAGCCACCAAGCCAAGGAGCGGGAGAATGACTGAACGTGAACAGATGACGGAAAAACTGGCGGCGGAACTCGCGCGCCTGCTTGACGTCGAGCAGCTGGACACCAATGCGACGATTGCCGGCATGGGCTGGGATTCGATGATGCTCGTCGAGCTGGCGATCGCCGCCGAGGTCGTCTATGAACGGCGCATCGACCTCGAGAAACTGCAGGTCGATTTCGACATGAAGCTCGGCGACATCTTCAATAAGGTGGACGAACTGATGCGCGAGACGGAACCGGCCGGGCCGGTCGCGGAATAGCCGCAACCCGCCCGGGCGTGGGCGGGCCCCTAGCCGCCCGCCGCGGCGTCAGGCCGGCGCGCCCACCAGGATCGCGGCGTTGCCGGGAGGCAGCCGGTTCTGCGCCATCAGTTCGTGCGCATCCGGCAGCGCATCCCATGCGAACGTGCGGGACAGGCACGGCTCGACCTTGCCGCGCTCGACCAACCGGTTCGCTTCGGCGGCCTGCTTCATGTGCGCGAAATGGGAACCCTGGATGCGCTTCTGGTGCATCCATACGTAGCGGGCGTCGAAGGTCAGCTTGTCGCAGCCGGCCTCGGACCAGCCCAACCCGGCCGGCTTCGGCAGCAGCTGGTTCCGATGCACGCGCGCGTACTGCGAGAACGAGCCGTCCGGCGTCTCGAACCCCCAGATCCGCTGGCTCGGCGACAGCATCGGATCGCCGCCGTTGCACTCCTCGTCGTCGCCGTCCACCTGATTGCAATGCACGACCACGTGGTCGCCGACCGCCCAGCGCCGGACGTTGCGTCCGACCGCCCAGACGATGCCCGACGCGTCCGAGCCGGCGACGTGGAACGGATGCCCGTGAATGCCGAGCACCGATTGCGGCATGCCGGCCGCCGCCCACACGCCGTTGTAGTTGAGCCCCGCCGCCATCACGTAGACCAGCACCTCGTCGTCGCCGATCGTCCAGACCGGCACCACTTCCCTCTGGAACGCGCGGTGCGGCGGCCCGTGGCGATCCGCGCGAATCGTCCACGCATGCATGAGACGCGGCACGCCACCGAGCGGCGGCATTTCGCCGATGTCGTACAGCGCCTTGATCGTTTCCCGGCTCATGACGTCTCCTTCGTTGTTGTGCGTACGCGCCGTGTCACGGCTGCGTCGAGCGTTCGGCGCGCGGCGCGGCGGCCTCGACCACGACGTGCACGCGCATCGCCGCGCGCCGGGCATGGCGGTTGGCCGCCAGCGTGACGATCAGCGCGGCCAGTTCGCACAGCCCGCCGATCGCGCCGATGTCCGCCACGGAGCTGTACGCGACGATGAACGACCCGAGCGCCGCGCCGAGCGCGAAGCCGAGATACGTGAACGACGAATTGAGCGACAGCGAGACCGGCGCGACGTCGAGGCCGGCGATGCCGATCAGCTTGGTCTGCTGGGCCGGGTTGAACGCCCAGCCGGCCGCGCCCCACGCGGCGATCGCGACCAGGATCGCGACGCGTGCATGCGCCGGCTCCAGGTGCAGCGCGCTGGCGGTCAGGCTCTCGTACGACAGCATCATCACGACCAGGCAGACGATCAGCACCTTGCCGCTGCCGAGGCGGTCGATCGCACGGCCGCTGATGAACACGCCGATGCCGGCGAACACGCCGTACAGCAGCAGCACGGCGCCGACTTCCGCGTCGCTGAAGCCGGGGCGGCCCGTCAGGAACGGCGCGAGATACGGGTAGATGGTCCAGATGCCCGCGGCCCACAGGGTCGTGATGAGCAGCGTGACCAGCACGGCGGGCTGCCGCCCGACTGCCACGCGCTGCGCGAGCGACGGCACCGACAGGTTCGCGCCGATCCCGCGCGGCAGGCCAGCCACCACCCCGAGCGTCACGATCGCGGACAACACGCCGATGCCGGCGAATGTCGCGCGCCAGCCGAAGTGGCCGCCGATCCACGCGCCGAGCGGCACGCCGAGCGCGACGGCGATCGTGATCCCGCCATGGACGGTCGCGAGCGCGCGCCCCCTGCGCTCCGGCGCGACGAGCGAGCCGGCGAGCGCATTTGCGCTCGGCATGTACAGGCCGGCCGACACGGCCAGCAGCACGCGCGCGGCCAGCAGCGACAGATAGCCGGGCGACGCGCAGGCCGCGAAGTTGGCCGCGGAGAAGCACAGCAGCGCGACGATCAGGAAGCGCCGTCGATTGACCCCCGCGCTGACCGTCGTCAGGATCGGCGAGCTGATCGCATAGGAGATCGAAAAGACGGTGACGAGCTGCCCCGCCGCCGCGAGGCTGACGGACAGATCCTTCGCGATGATCGGCAGCAGCCCGGCGAGCATGAATCCTTCGGTGCCGATCGCAAAGGCGCCCAGCGCCAGGAAATACAGCGATGCGTTCTGTTTCAGTTCGGCGGCTGACGCCATGAAATCGTCTCCCTGCTGATGAATCCGGATAGTGGGCGCGCTCGCGCGCCGCCGGTGTTCGCCCGCGCCGGCCTGACGGCGCGGCGCGGGGAAACCGGGTCTGCATGGTGCCGCGCCACGGCGGCGCGCGCCCGCCTGCTGCTTGCGCGGGCGCGTTGCTTCAGCGCGCGGTCGACGAGCTGGACGGGCTGAACACGTCCTGGCCCGTCTGCACGTGGCTCCACGTGAACTGCGCGTTCGACTGCGCGAAATGCCACAGCGCGGAAATGGTCGGCACCTGGTTCTGCGTGCGGCACAGACCCGACCACGACGTCACCGTGCCGTAGTTGCCCCAGTTCACCGCGAACGACACCAGCGTGACGTTGTCCTGGCCGTTCTGCGCCGGTGCGGTGTTGGTCCAGCCGACCAGCGGGAATTGCTGCCCGCTCGTGCCCGACGGCGACCGGTAGGTGCCGGCGATCGCGCCCGTCACCGGATCGACCGACTGGATGTTCATCGTCGAGCCAAGCTGGTTGCCCCACGAGCCGACCAGGCTCGCGCACGACGGCGTGCCGGCCCAGGCCGGCGCCGGCATCATGCCCAGCATGAGAGCGGACGAGGACAGCGCACCGACGGTCGCGAACGACATGAGCATCTTTTTCACTTTTTCATCTCCTTGGTCATGAATGTGCGGATCGTTGCTCCCCGCTGCCGCTCCGCACGAACGGCAGCGTTCGCCTGCAATTCGGGTGTGCCCGCCAGTCCCGGCCGGGCGCACGTCACCGACGTCAGGCCGGCTGGGCCAGCGCGAGCCGCGCCAGCACCACGTCGACCACGCTGCGGGGCGCGTCCTTCACGAAGTAATGCCCGCCGTCGATCTCGCGCACGTCGACCGCGCCCGCGAAGTGCTGCCGCCACGCGTCGATCTCGGCGGCGGTGACGACGTGGTCGTGCGTGCCGCCGAGGATCGTCGCGGGCACCGCCAGCGGCGCGCGCCCCTCGTGGACATAGGAGTTCAGCAGCGCGATCTCGGCCCGCAGGCTGGGCAGGAACACGTTCAGCAGTTCGCTGTCCGCGAGGACCTGTTCCGGAATGCCGCGCAGGCGCTTCAGCCCCTCGATGAATTCCGCTTCCGGCAGGCCCGCGATGTCGCCGACAGGGTTGTGCAGGTGCGGCGCCGGATACGCGGCCAGGAACAGGTGCTCCGGTGCGGGCGCCCCCGCGTCGCGCAACGCATGCGCAAGCCCGAACGCCAGCAGCGCGCCGAGGCTGTGCCCGTAGATCGCGTACGGTGCGTCGAGACGCGGCAGCAGCGCATCGCGCAACGCGTCGACCAGCGCCGGATAGCGGGAATGCGCCGCTTCGGCGTGGCGCGGCGGCCGGCCCGGAAGCTGCAGCGCCTGCGCGCGACGCCACGTCGATCGCGACCGTCCGCACCTCGGCGCCCTGCCGCCGCAATTGCTCGGCCTGCGCCTGCGCCGCCGCGCCGAGGCCGCCGGCGCCGCCCGTGATCAGGTGGGTGCCGCGCAGCAGCGGCGCCGGCCCGCCCGGCTCGGCGACGACGAGATCGGGGTCCTGCATGGCCAGCGCCAGCTTGCCGACGTGCTGCGCCACGCCGCGCCCATGCAGAACCGCTGCACGCCGGCCGCCTTCGCGGACGCCGCGGCAGCCAGCACCGCATCGAGATCTATCAGCTTGCTGGCCGGCAGCATCGTGTCGGCATGCACCGACTGGCTGCAATAGCCGCAGTCTTCCGGACATCCGCCGGTCTTGATCGACAGCAGCTGCGAAATCTGCAGCGGACGTCCCGCATGGAAGCGGCGCTGGATCGTCTGCGCGTCGTACAGGAGATCCGTCAGCGGCGCGGCGAACAGCGCCGCGATCTGTTCGTGCGTCCAGTCGTGCCGGACGGCCGCGTCGGCGCTCCGCCCGCCTGCGGACGCGCGAACGCCGTCCGACGACGTGTCATGACTCATGTGAACGATTCCGTTGATTGAAATGAAAATCGCACGGCAGTCAGTTCCGCCCGGTGCTCAGCACCACCTTTCCGGCCACCTTGCGCTGGCGCAGCAGCTCGATTGCGTCCGCCGCCTCCGACAGTTCCATGACGCGCGACACGTGCGGTGCGAGCTTGCCGGCCTCGAACCAGCCGAACAGCGTGGCGAACGCCTTGCGCACCCAGTCCGGCCGGTTCGCCCGGTAGTGCCCCCAGTAGAAACCCATCACGTCGCAGTTCTTGACCAGCAGCAGGTTCGCCGGCACGCGCGGGATCTCGCCGCTCGCGAAACCGATGACGACGATGCGCGCCTCGGGCGCGACCACCCGCAGGCTGGTGTCGAACGCGGCCCCGCCGACCGGGTCGTACACGACGTTCACGCCCTTCCCGCCGGTCAGCGCCTTCACCTGCTCGCGGAAATCGTCCCGGCCGACCTCGATCACGTGGTGCGCGCCGTGGCGACGGGCGGCCGCCCGCTTGTCCTCCGAGCTCGCCACCGCGATCACCGTGGCACCGAGCGCCCGGCCCACTTCGACAGCGGTCAGGCCGGTGCCGCTGCCCGCGCCGTGCACCAGCAGCGTCTCGCCCGCCTGCAGCTTTGCGCGCCACGTGAGCGCGCCGTACGACGTGCCGTAGGCGATGGCGAAGCCTGCGCCGGTCGTGAAATCCATCGACGCCGGTATCCTGAACAGGTTTGCGGCAGGCAGCACGACCTCGTCCGCGAAGCCGCCCCACGCGAGGATGCCCATGACCCGCTCGCCGACCGACACCGACGTCACGCCGGGCGCCGTCTCGACGACCGTGCCCGCGATTTCGAAACCCGGCACGAACGGCAGCGCCGGCTTGGTCTGGTAGCGCCCCTCGACGATCAGCGTGTCCGCGAAATTGATGCCGCACGCATGCACGTCGACCCGCGCCTCGCCCGCCCCGAGCGGCGCCGGCGTCACGTCCCGCAGCGCGAGCGCCCCGGTGCCGTCATAGGCTTCACATACGATCGCGCGCATGATCAAGCCCCGGCCGGCACGTCGTCGGCGCGCGCGCCCTGACGGCCATCCTGCTCGATGCCGGCCGACCCGGCCGACAGCATCTGCTCGACCCGTTCCGCAGCCTCGAGCGCGCATCCCCACGACAACGTCACACCGGCCCCACCGTGCGCATAGTTGTGCAGGATGTGCGTGCGCGGCACTGCCTCGAGCCGCACGTTGCCGTGCCTGAACGGCCGCAGCCCGGCCCGCACCGGCTCGTCCGGATCGATCTCGACGTTCGCGAGCGCGGGCATGAACTCGATGCCACGCCGGTACATCCGCCGGATCGGCTCGTGATTGTCGAACCCGATGTCGGTGCTCCATTCGTCGGCTTCCGCGATCGCGCCGAGCACGATGCGGTCCTCGCCGCGCGGCACGAGGAACACGATCTCGTCGACGCCCGTCACGTGGTCATGAGACACGCAGTGCGCCTGATCAAGGCGCGGCATCTTGCTGCCGTCGTTCACTAGGCGGATCACGGCGCCGCGCAGCGGATACATCGGCTCGCCGCTCAGCTCGGCCGCCCCGAGGCCCGCGCAGTTGACGATCGCATCGACGCCGAAGTCCGCCTTCAGGCGCGCCTCGTTCGCCTGCAGGTCGCCTTCGATCCGCTGCTGGATGACCCGGATGCCCTTTGCGATCACCTGGCCCAGCAGCCAGGCCATGTAGACGTCCGTATCGACCATCGGCGCGAGATGGCAATACGCGTCGACGAGTCCGATGTCCGGATTCACGCCGTTCTCGCGGATCAGCGACGGGTCGCGCCGGAAGCCCGGCACGTGCTCGCGGATCTCGTTCATCTTCTCGAGATGGAGCGCGTGCTCCTCGATCCTGTTGCGGAAATAGAAATTGACCGGGCGGATGTAGACGCCCGTCGCCGGATCGGCCGCGAGCGTCTCGAACTTGCGGAACGACACCATGCACCAGTGCTTCGAGCGCCCCAGCGAAACCTCGTCGTCGTGATAGCCGCAGACGGCGGGCGGCCATTCCCACAGGGCGCCGGCCACCACGGACGTGATGTTCGGCGCGAATTTCTCGCCGACGACCGTCACGCGGATGCCATGCGCGTGCAGGCACAGCGCTGTCGTCAGGCCGGCCACGCCCGCGCCTATGACGAGCGCGTGCCCCTTCTCTCCAGATACCCTCATGTCTTCTCCATGAATCGGTCGCTCCACGCGACCCCGAGGCGGCCGACAGGAAGCAGCACTGCCGGGCGCGCCGCGCCCGCCGCACGCACGACTGCGGATGATCAGCTGCCGGCCGGCGCGTCCGCGCGCGCAACGCGCTGCCGGATCACCGTCGCGAGGCGCTCGATCTCGTCGTCGGGATGGCCCGCGGTGATCAGGACGCGCAGGCGGGCCGTGCCGCGCGGCACCGTGGGCGGACGGATCGCGGTCACGAAGAAGCCTTCGTCGGCAAGCATGCGCGATGCGTCCAGCGTGGCCCTCTCGTCGCCGATGATGATCGGCACGATCGGCGTCTGCGGCTCCGGGATGCCCAGCGACGCCGCGAACGCCTTCGCTTTCGCGAGCGGCCGTCCGACCAGCGCCGGATCGGTCGCGATGATCTCGAGCGACGCGATGGTCGCCGCGACCGTCGCCGGGGGTTGGCCCGTCGTCAGCCCATAGGTACGCGCGCGGTTGCGGATCAGGTCGATCACTGGGGCCGACGCCGCAAGGTAGCCGCCGTAGCTGCCCACCGCCTTGCCTAGCGTGCCCATCTTCAGGGGTACGCGCGCGTCGCGCCCGGTCGCGAAGGTCGCGCCGCGCCCTTGCCCCACCACACCGATGCCGTGCGCGTCGTCGGACATCACCCATGTGTCGAAACGATCGCCAAGCGCGACCAGCGCCTCGAGCGGCGCGATGTCGCCGTCCTGCGAGAACACGCCATCGGTCAACAGGATCGCTTTGCCATGTGCGCGCCGGTGCTCGTCCAGCAGCGCCTCGACGTGGGCGAGGTCGTTATGCCGGAACGCGACGGTCCGGCCGCGCGACAACTGCGCGCCCGCCCACAGGCAGCCGTGCGCAAGCTCGTCGATGAGGATCAGGTCCTCCTTGCCGACGAGGGCCGGAACGATGCCCGAGTTGGCGAGGTAGCCCGAGCCGAACACGCAGGCGGCCTCCGTACCCATCAGGCCGGCGAGCCGCGCTTCGAGATCGGCGAACAACGGGTGATTGCCCGTCACGAGCCGCGACGCGCCGGCACCGGCCCCATAGCGGCGAATCGCGGCGATCGCCGCTTCCTTCACCGCCGGATGCTGGGTGAGATTGAGGTAGTCGTTGCACGAGAACGAAAGCAACCGGCGTCCGTCCCGGCGGATCCAGATCCCTTCACTTCGATCCGTTTCCGTGAGGACGCGACGCAAGTTCGCTGCGCTCAGTTCCGCGAGCTTTTGCTCTGCAAATGAATCAAGCGAATGAGTCACTGGGCCCCTCTCTTCCCGAAGTTCGGTTCAATGGACATGTGCGCCGCGGTGCCCGTGCGTCCGGCCACAGGTGACGCCGTGCACACCCCGGCGCCTCGCTGCCACGGAAAAACACGGGATATTTCGATGAACACGGATACGAATACACATCGGTGCAAAGCCCCTTCCATCTCTTATTCATTTGCAACTGGCGCATCGACCCCGCAAGTCAACTCATACAGAGGTGCCTTGTTTGCTTTGCGTCGGCAACTTTCGCGTAATAAAAAATTTCGGATTCGATCGTTTTACGACGCATCCTGACGAAAAGCGCTTTTGCAACAAAACAAGATACCGGCAAGACGTCAGGCACTCACCAGCGCTCCGTGGAATCGTGCTTGTCGATGATGTCAGTGTTACATCACCCGGCAATTTTGCTTTTGATATCTCCCAGATTATTGTTTTTTGAATAATTTTTTATGAGTGAACCGGTACCAACAAGCCACAAACTGCGTTGCCCGGTCACCGGCCCCTGCTCTGTTTAGCGAATTGAAAAACGGGAAATGCACACCAGAACGGCGCGCACCAAAACGCCGACCGATAGACTCCGGGAGTTCTTCAACGGAACATTGCAATAATGAAGCGACCCTCTGGCGATATTTTAAATCTTATTGAACCGCAAACTCATCGAGACGACAAGGTAGTACACAGCGTTTTCAAAGTCAATCTCATTATTAATCTTCATGTCGCGCGCACGAGCGCGAACATTAAACTCAATATTTAGGGGATTTGATTTGAGTTTGTTTTCAATCCTGCATGTCGAAATTACAATTCGACAAGCCCTGCGATAAATAACAGGCAATTGACTTGAAATTCGATTCAAACAGCATGATTGACACCGTCAAACGATTCACTTCTTTCCCGCATTGGCCTCGGCGCTCGGCGCCAACAGGCATGTCCGTAGTTCTCGATCGTTGCCTTCGCGCAGCCCCCCGGTCACGTTCGCGCGTCGTGGGCTGCAAAAGGGCTGACTGTTCTCCGATACGGTCGCCGGCGCGCGGGCCAGTCAACCTGTACTCCCTCGTCGAGACCTGCAAAGCGAACAATGTCGAGCCGCACCGCTATCTCGCCTGGCTGTTCGCAACGTTGCCGCTTGCCACGACCGTCGACGGCTACGCATGCACTCATGCGTTGGGTAATGCCCGCCGGCCCCGAACTCCGAGGGACGTCGTTAAAAGAAGTCTACTTCCAGACCAGGACGTCGCAAACGGCTCGCATACCTAAACATCCATGCTTTACAAAAACAAACATCCTCAAGCATCCGGATCCGGAATCCGCGCCGACTGAATCACGACCAGCGTGTCCCCCGCCTCGATCCGGCATGGCGGATCTTCATAAAACGACTGGATCTTCCCGCAGCGATCGAGCCCGACCACGATCGCGCCCGGCACGACATTCGTCATGCAGCCGATCTCGTGCGGCAGCGCCTCGCGTTCGATCAGCGTCGCGCGCCCGCGCGTCGACAGCATGTCGTTCACGAACGGCACGATATAGCGGCTGTGCACCGCATCCGCGAGCAGCAACGCGCCGATCTTCGTCGACGACACGATCACGTCCGCACCGGCCTGCCGCAGTTGCCGCTGGTACAGGTTCTCCTGGATCCGCACGACGATCTTCGTGTCGGGCGCGATGCTGCGCACCGACAGCGTCAGCAGGATCGCGGTCGGATCGTCGGTCACCGAGATGATCACGGCCTTCGCCGCGCGCACCTGGGCCTGCTGGAGCAGATCCTCGTGCGCGGGATCGCCGAGCAGCCCCGTCACGCCGAGCGACGTCGCGGCCTCGAGCGCCTGCTGCTGCGCATCGATCACGATGATCGTCGCGGCATCGACGCCGCTCTCGAGCAGCTCGCGCACGGCGATCGACCCCGACAGGCCGTAACCGCACACGACGATGTGATCGGACAATTGCTTTTGCAGGCGTTTCATGCGGAATTCCTCGATGACGCGCTGGATCACGAACTGATACGCCGTGCCCAGGAAAATGAACCATATGACGATGCGGATCGGCACGATGAAGAACGCATCGATCAGGCGGGCACGCGCGGTGACGGGCACGATGTCGCCGTAGCCGACCGTCGCGACGGTGACCATCGTGAAGTACACGAGATCGGCGACAGTCATCGGCGTGCTCTTGGTCGAGTCGCGCAGGCCGTCGCGATCGAGATACAGCACGAGGAACGCGAGCATGCACAACAGCGCGACCGCGCCGACACGAAACAGCAGCGTGCGCCGCGGCGACGTCGCGGGACGCGTGAACAGCATGCGCGCACGCGGCGCCTGCCACGGGTTGCGGGCGCGACGCAGGCGTGAGCGCAACGAACGGCGCTGGGCGGAAGGCGAGGCCAACGGGGAATCTCCTGAAGGATGCGGGCTCGATTCTACGACGGGAAGGCGGCGATCCGGCCCGACATCATTGCATCGATTCGTCCGCTACAGCATGCTGCGCGGCCGCACCATCGTCCCGTCGACGAAACGCTGCGCACGAAACGCCGACAGGTCGAGCGACGGCGCACCCGTGTCGATCCATTCGGCGAGCAGCCGGCCGACGATCGGCCCCATCGCGAAACCGTGACCGCAGAACCCCGTCGCGATCGCGAGCCCCGACGGCGCGCCCGGTGCATCGATCACCGGAATGCCGTCGGGCAGCACGTCGATCAGGCCGGCCCATGCCTCGACGATCTGCGCATCCTTCAGCGCGGGGAAGATCGCCTTGAGCTTCGCGAGCGCGCGCGGCGCATGCGCGCGATTCGGCTGCGGCTGCGGATCGCGCGGCTCGATCGGCTCGGCCGCGCCGTTGATGCGCGCAAGCACATCGCGCCACGCGGCCGAATTCACGTGCAGCCGGAATTTGTCGCGCTGCGACCAGAACTCCGGCCAGAACAGGCTCAACCCGCGCAGGTGGCCGAGCGTCAGGTCGACGTCGACCTGCATGTCGTCGGCGAGGTTGATCGCGCCGTTCTTGCGCTGCCGGATGCCGAGGCCGTGCCCCCACACCGTCGACGCCGATACCGGCGGCACCACGTTGGTGCGCATGCAGGTGCCGCGCACGGCCTGCTGCGGCAGCCGGATGCCGACGCCGTCGAGCAGCCGGAAGCTGGTCGCGCCGGCCGCGCAGATCACGCGCCGCGTGCGGATCGTGCCGCGCTCGGTCGCGACGCCGACGACCGCGCCGCCGGCCATCTCGATCGCCGTCACGCCGCAGCCTTCGAAGAAGCGCGCGCCGGCCTCGATTGCACGCGCGGCGAACGCCGCGGCCACGCGGCGCGGCTCGGCCTGCCCGTCGGTCGCGGTATACAGCCCGCCGAGCGTGCGCGCCTGCAGCGAAAGGCCGCTGACGCGCTCGTCGATCTGCGCGCGCGTCAGCGTGCGCGTATCGAGGCCGTGCTCGCGCGCGACGGAGAGCCACGCGTTGAACGACGCCCAGTCCGTTTCGTTGTCCGCAATATAGAGACAGCCGCCCTGCCGCCATTCGAGATCGAAACCGAGGGCTTCCTCTAACCCCTCCCAGATCCGCATGCCGGCCATCATCAGCGGCACTTCGGCGGCTTCGCGCCCCTGCTGCCGCACGAAGCCCCACGCGCGTGTCGACTGCTGTCCGGCGATGCGCGACTTGTCGAGCACGACGGCCTTCAGGCCGCGCAGGCCCAGGTAATAGGCGGCCGCGCAGCCCATGATGCCGGCGCCGGCGATCACGACGTCGGCTTCGGCCGGAAGCGCCGTTTCGGCGCGGGTCAACGCATCGTGCAGCGGATAGGTTGTCGTCATTGTTTCCTGTCGGGCGTTAATACATTCGAGATACGGGCTGCCGCGGTAACGTCGTGACACACCTTTCACACAAACGCACCTTTCGCGACACTGAATGACGCCCATTTTGCGGTAAAGTTATCTTTTCCGCGCGTGGCCGGTCGGCTCGCCACTGGACGTCATGAAGACTGTCCGTCGAGACTGCCGCAAGGCGTCGTTCTGAACGTCACGATCCGTTCCCGTAGCATGACCACTGAAGCAATCACCACGGATTCCCTCGCGGTTGCCGAGCGCGTGCGCGAGCTGATGACCCGCAACGGCATCGGCAAGCGCCAGCAGACCACCGAGCTGTGCCGCATCCTCGACCTGAGTTTCTCGCAAGGCCATCGTAAGCTGCGTGGCAGCAGCCCCTGGACGCTCGCGCAAATCAAGAAAGTCGCCGAAGCGTACGGCGAACCCGCCGCCCAGCTGTTCGGCGCGCAAACGCTCGACCCCGGCATGGTCGGCGCCTGTTCGCAGGAAGCCGTACTTTATGCGGGCGTCGCCGAGATTCCGTGCACCGCATGGATCGGCGCGCCGCTCGAAGCCGGCGCGCGCCCCGAGTTCGTCGCGTACGAACAGAACGGCCGCTGGCGCGTGCTGCGCCACACGGGCGTGCTGTACCAGAACGCGTACGACGTGCACAAGATCGAAATCTATCCGCGCCGCGCCGAGAGCGACAAGCTCGTCGTCGCCGTGATCGATCCCGATCGCGTCAGCGCGACCGAGCTGTGCCGCTATCTCGAACGGCAGGGGTTCGCGACGGCCGCGTTCGACGGCCTCGCGCCGTTCGTCGACGCGCTGCAGGGCCAGGCTTTCGATGCGGTGCTGACCGAATGGCTGTTCGACGACGGCACGGCCGCGACCGCGATCAAGGCGGTGCGTACGTCCGACAACCCGGGCGCGCCGATTTTCGTGCTGACGGGCGACCTGCTCACCGGCCGCGCGAGCGAAGTCGACATCAGCGAAGTGATCCGCACGTTCGACGTCGTCTGCTACGAAAAACCCGCGCGCATGGCGATCCTCAGCGCCGATCTCGCGAAACGGCTCGCGCGCGGGTAGCTTCCGTCCCTCTCCCGGACGGCCAGCGTCCGTGCGGCCGTGAACAGGTTCCTCAGTACAATAGCCGCACCTGTTCACGCCTACGCCGCCCGACTCCATGGCCCGCCTCATTCCCGACGACTGGAAAAGCCTCGCCGCGACCGGCGCGGCCGAACGCGAGCGCGAAACGCTCGCCGCGCTCGAACACGCGCTGCCCGACACCTATACCGTGTATCACGGCGTGCACTGGACGCGCGCCGACCAGGCCTTCTCGGTGTTCGGCGAAGCCGCGTTCGTCGTCGTGAGCCCGGCCGGCCGCGTGCTGCTGATCGAGCAGAAGGCCGGCTTCCTGCGCGAAACGCCGAAGGGGCTCGTGAAGGTCTACCTGCAGACCGAGCGCAACGTCGCGATCCAGCTCGCGCGCACGCAGGAAACGCTGCACCGGCGCCTGACGGCCGCGCTCGGCGCGGGCGTCTACGGCGTCGAGGCGCTGCTGTACTGCCCCGACTATTCGATCCGGCAGGCATCGATCGCCGGCGTCGCGGCCGACCGCATCGTCGACGCGTCGCGCAAGGCGCAGCTCGCGCAGGTGATCCTGCAGATCCTGCCCGAGGACGACGAACGTCTCCCGAACGCGCCGAAGCTCCACCATTTCCTCGCGGACGAGCTCGCGCTCACGCCTGACACGAGCGCGCTCGTCGGGCAGGCCGGCACGCTCGTCACGCGGCTGTCGGGCGGCCTCGCCGCGTGGGCGCGCCAGCTCGAATTCGCGCCGTTCCGGCTGCGCGTCACCGGCACGGCCGGCTCGGGCAAGACGCAGCTCGCGGTGCAGGCGATGCGCGATGCGGTCGCGGCCGGCAAGCGCGTGCTTTACGTGTGCTTCAACCGGCCGCTCGCCGACTACATCGCGCGCATCGCGCCGCCCGGCGCGAAGATCGCGAACTACCACCAGCTGTGCGACTGGGTCGCGCGCGACGGCGGCTATACGCCCGACTTCCAGGTGCCCGGCGAATTCGAGCGCCTCGAGACGCGCTTCGCACAGGCGCCGATCGCCGAACGCTGGCGCTTCGACGTGCTGGTCGTCGACGAAGGGCAGGATTTCCATGCGCCGTGGGCGGCCGCACTGGAGCGTTTGCTGGCGCCGGACGGCGCGTGGTGGTGGCTCGAAGATCCGCTGCAGAACCTGTACATGCGCGAGCCCGTCGCGCTGCCCGGCTGGGTGACGCTGAAGGCACTGACGAACTACCGCAGCCCGCGCGACCTGCTCGACTTCGTGCGCGACGTCGTCGGGCGCATCGAACCGCTTGCGGCCGAGCTGCGCTCGGGCAGCCCGTTCGACGGGTCCGATCCGTCGGTGTCGGCATACGGGGAAGAAGGCATGTCGGGCGACGCATTGGCGCAAGCCTGCATCGACGCGACCAAGCGTGCGATCACGCACGCGCTGTCGCTCGGCTTCCGCAAGCAGGACATCGCGGTGCTGTCGTATCGCGGCCGCGAAGGCTCGGTGCTCGCGCCGCTCGACCAGCTCGGCCCGCACCGGGTCAAGAGCTTCACCGGCAAGTACGACCTGTTCGGCAACCCCGAATATCGCGAGGGCGATGTGCTGCTCGATTCGATCTACCGCTTCAAGGGCCAGTCGGCGCCGTGCGTGATCCTCACCGAAGTCGACTTCGACACGCTCGACGCGCGTGCTGCGCGCAAGCTGTTCGTCGGCGCGACGCGCGCGACGATGAAGCTGCTGATCGTCGCGTCGTCGCGGGCGGCTGGGCAGCTCGCGGCGGGTTGACGCAACGGGCGGGCGGCCGGCAAGCAAGCGCCCGCCGCGTCGCCGCCCGTTATCCATCAAGCCACCCGGAACGCCCCCACCGCACGACGCAACCCGTCCGCCTGCTCCTCCAGCGACGACGCCGCAGCCGCGGCCTGCTCGACGAGCGCCGCATTCTGCTGCGACACCTGGTCCATCTGCGACACCGCGCGGTTCACCTGCTCGATCCCGTCGCGCTGCTCGTTCGACGCGGCCGCGATCTCGGTCATGATCCCCGTCACGCGCCCGATCGCCTGCTGGATGTCCTGCATCGTCGTGCCGGCCACGCCGACGAGCCGCGAGCCGTTCGCGACGCGCTCGACCGATTCGCCGATCAGCGTGCGGATCTCCTTCGCGGCGGACGCCGAGCGTTGCGCGAGCGTGCGCACCTCGCCCGCGACCACCGCGAAGCCGCGGCCCTGCTCGCCCGCGCGCGCGGCTTCGACCGCCGCATTCAGCGCGAGGATGTTGGTCTGGAACGCGATCCCCTCGATCGTGCCGATGATGTCTGCGACCTTCTGCGAGCTCTGGTCGATCTCGTTCATCGTGCCGATCACCTCGCCGACCACCGTCGCGCCGCGCGTCGCAATTTCGCTCGCGCTGTCCGCGCACGCCTGCGCCTCGAGCGCATGGTCGGCGTTCTGCTTCACGGTCGCGGTCAGTTGCTCCATGCTCGCGGCCGTCTCCTGCAGCGCGGACGCCTGTTCCTCGGTGCGCTGCGAAAGATCGGTGTTGCCGGCCGCGATCTGGTGCGTCGCCGTCGAGATCGCTTCCGAACCCTGGCTGACCTGGCGCACCGTGTCCGCGAGGCTGCGCTGCATGCCGGTCACGCCATTGACCAGTTCGGCCATCTCGTCGCGCGACGACCAGCGCACTTCCGACGTCAAGTCGCCGTCCGACAGGCGGCGGAAATGCGACAGCAGCCGGTTCACCGGCTGCGTGATCGCGTAATGCAGGCCGATCGCGCAGCCGAGGCACGCGGCCAGGCCGAACGCGATGCCCGCGATCGCGCCGGCGCGCATCCAGCCGTAATAGGTCTGCGCGGTGTCGTAGACATCCTTGCCGCGCGCCGCCTGGTACGTATCGAGTGCATCGGTCGCCTGCGTGAGCGCGACCGATAGCGGCGGCGCGACCTGCATCAGCAAGCGGTCGGCCTCGTCGCGCCGGCCGTCGCGGATCGCGTCGATCAGCGGCTTCAGCGCCTGCCCGATCAGCGCCTGGCGCGCGGCGTCGAGACGGCTCGCGAGCGGGCCTTCGTCGCCGTCGTGCGGCATCGCCGCGTAGCCGCGCCATGCGGTGTCGGCCTTCGCGAGATAGCCCTCGGCCTTCTTGACGAGATCGGGCACTTCCGCCGCTTCCGGATGCAGCAGCGCGCGGTCGAGCGTCGTGCGCACGATCGTCAGGTTCAGGCTCGCCGCGGACAGCGCGGTCTTCGCAGCCAGTTGCTGCGTATAGGCCTCGTCGAGCGCGTGGTTCGAGCTCTGCATCCCGGCGAGGCCGATCAGCCCGGACACGACGAGCAGCGCGGCAACGAGACCGAGCGTGGAGAAGATCCGCGTACGGATCGAGAAACGGGAAAACAGGGCGTTCAGGTTCATGGCGGCACGTGAGCGATGAAAAGTGCCGCGGCAATCGGTCCGCGGCACTCTGGATTACGGTTTGCCTGCAGAAAACTTGAGTCCGGCCCCGCTTTCTGTCTGATCCCGATCAATTTTTCGCACCGGCAATCTCCCGTTACGGTTGCAACATATCGAGGCTGGGCAGAAATTGACTAGTCAATCACTGGTCGTTATATTTCGACCAATTCCCTGCCATGGCAGATATCTCGATGACAACCGACACCTTCCTTACTCCGCCGGCCGCCGAGACGGCCCGCCGCGACGCGCCGACCGGGCTGATCGTCGCCGCGCTGCTGCTCGTCATGCTGCTGTCCGCGCTCGACCAGACGATCGTGTCGACCGCGCTGCCGACGATCGTCGGCGAACTCGGCGGGCTCGACCAGTTGTCGTGGGTCGTCACCGCGTACCTGCTGTCGTCCACCGTCGTGCTGCCGCTGTACGGCAAGCTCGGCGACCTGTACGGCCGCAAGATCGTGCTGCAGGCCGCGATCGTGCTGTTCCTCGCGGGCTCGGCGCTGTGCGGCGTTGCGCAGGACATGACGCAGCTGATCGTGCTGCGCGCGCTGCAGGGGCTCGGCGGCGGTGGCCTGATGGTCGTCACGATGGCCGCGATCGGCGATCTGGTCCCGCCCGATCGCCGGGCGCGCTACCAGGGGATGTTCGGCGGCGTGTACGGCCTCGCGACGATCGTCGGCCCGCTGCTCGGCGGCTTCCTGGTCGAGCATCTGTCGTGGCGCTGGATCTTCACGATCAACCTGCCGCTCGGTTTTCTCGCGCTCGCGGTGATCGGCATCGCGTTCCGGCCGCACAGCGCACACGTGAAGCACCGGATCGACTACATGGGCGCCGCGTTCCTGGCGACGGCCCTCACCTGCGTGATCCTGTTCACCAGCGAAGGCGGCTCGCTGCTGCCGTGGACGTCGCCGCAACTGTGGATGACGCTCGTGCTCGGCCTCGTCGCGATCGGCGGGTTCATCTACGAAGAACGGCTCGCGGCCGAGCCGATCGTCCCGCTCGAACTGTTCCGCCATCGCACGTTCGTGCTGGTCAGCCTGATCGGCTTCGTGGTCGGCACCGCGCTGTTCGGCTCGGTCACGTTCATTCCGCTCTACCTGCAGGTCGTGAAGGGCTCGACGCCGTCGCAGGCCGGGATGCAACTGTTGCCGATGATGGGTGGGATGCTCGCGATGTCGGTGATCAGCGGCCGGCTGATCTCGCGGCTCGGCTCGTACCGGATCTTTCCGATCGCCGGCACGCTGATCGGCGGGATCGCGCTGGCGCTGCTGTCGACGCTGTCGCTCGATACGCCGCTGCACACGATGTACGCGTACATGGCGCTGCTCGGGATCGGCCTCGGGATGGTGATGCCCGTGCTCACGCTCGCGGTGCAGAACACGGTCGAGTTCCGGCACATGGGCGTCGCGACATCGGGCGCGACGCTGTTCCGCTCGATCGGCAGCTCGATCGGCGTCGCGGCGTTCGGCGCGCTGTTTTCGCACGGGCTGCAGGCGCGGATGCTGCGGGCGCTGCCGGCCGGCACGGAGCTGCCGCCCGCGCTCGGCCCCGGTGCCGTGCACCAGTTGCCGGACGCGGTGCGCGACGCGTACCTGCATGCGTTCGCGGGCTCGCTGCACGTCGTGTATCTCGCGGCGGCCACCGTGGTCGCGATCGCGTTCGTACTCGCGTGGTTCGTCGAGGATGCGCCGCTGCGCACGCACAACTGATCGGCATGCGAGCCGCGCCGCGGCAGGCACCGGAAGCGCGCCACGCCGCGGCCTTCAGGCCTTCGACCCGCATCGCGCCCCATCCGCAGCGGCCCGTCTTTACGGCACCAGCACGACCGCGCCCGTCGTCGCGCGCGACTCCAGCAGCCGGTGCGCATCGGTCGCCTGTTCGAGCGGCAGTCGCGCGCCGATCTCGACGTGCATTCCGCCCGCCAGCCGTTCGAGCGTCGCGCGCGCGGCTTCGCGATACCCCGCGACGTCGCGCGCGATGAAACCGAGCACGCTCGGCCGCGCGAGCGCGATCGAGCGGGCCGGCCCCAGTTCGTCGAGATCGACCGTCTGCCGCGTGCCGATCGCGGCAACCTGCCCGATGCTCGCAACCATCCCGAACGGACGGATCGCGCCGAGCGTGCGCGTCAGCACGTCGCCGCCGATCCCGTCGATCGCGTAATCGACACCCGCGCCGCCGCCGAACGCGCGTGCAGCCGCGACGAAATCCTCCTCGCGATAATCGACGACCTCGTCGGCGCCATGCGTGCGCACGAGCGCGGCTTTCGCGGCCGACCCGACCGTGCCGATCACCCGCGCGCCGAGCGCGCGCGCCCACTGCGTCGCCAGCAGCCCGACGCCGCCGGCCGCCGCATGCACGAGCACCGAGTCGCCGGCGCCGACCTGCCGGACGCGATGCAGCAGCATGTAGACGGTGATCCCTTTCAGCAGCCCGGCGGCGACCGCGTCGTCGCTCAGGCCGTCGGGTATCGGCAGCACGCGCCCGGCCGGCATCGTGCGCAGGCTCGCATAACTGCCGGTCGGCATGCCCGCATACGCGACGCGCTGGCCCGGCACGAGATCCGTCACGCCGGGCCCGACCGCGTCGATCACGCCGGCCGCCTCGACGCCGAGCGCGTCCGGCAGCGCGGGCAATGCGTGCGCCCCCGTCCTGAAATAGATGTCGACGAAATTCACGCCGACGGCGGTCTGGCGAATCCGCACCTCGCCGGCGCCGGGCGGCGCGACGGGCGCATCGACGCGGCGCAGCACACCTGCGTCGCCGTAGCGGTCGATCCCGATCCGGATGGCGGTGGCAGTTTGGGTCATGACGTTCCTCGCAATCGAATGAAGTGACACGATCATCCCATCGTGCATAATCGACCGGAATTCCCGTTTATCGCCCAACTACTGTGCAAAATTCGACCGATCCTGGTTCCGTACCCGCGTCCGCGCCGTCAATGAGCTGGGACGACATCCGCACCTTCCTCGCGGTGATGCGCGGCGGCAGCCTGTCGGCCGCCGCACGCGCGCTGCAGGTCCAGCATTCGACGGTCGCACGGCGCATCGACGCGCTGGAGTCCGCGCTCGGCATCCGGCTGTTCGACCGGCTGCCGCGCGGCTGGCCGCCGACCGACGAAGGGCTGCACCTCGCCGAGCACGCCGCGCGCCTCGAAACCGATGCGCATGCGTTCGCGCGCGCCGCGCAGGGCGCGGCGGCGCTCGACGGCGTGGTGCGCGTGTCGGCGTCGCCGGTGTTCGCCAGCCATTTCCTCGCGCCGCGGCTTGCCCGCGCGCAGCGCGCATGGCCGGCGCTGCGGATCGACCTGATGGGCGAGATGCATGCGGCGAACCTGTATGCGCGCGAAGCCGATCTCGCGGTGCGGCTGTCGCGGCCGAGCGAGCCGGGGCTCGCCGCGCGCCGGCTCGGCACGATGCGCTTCGCGCTGTGCGCGTCGCCGGAATGGGCGGCCGCGCCGCCCGACACCTGGCCGTTCGTCGGCTACGACGACGCGCTCGCGCAGACGCCGCAGCAGCAATGGCTCGAACGCTTCGCGGCCGGGCGCCGTTTCGCGTTCGTCGCAAACGACCTCGCGGCGCTGCACCGCGCGTGCGTCGCCGGCGCGGGGGTCGCGCTGTTGCCGCGGTTTCTCGTCGACGATTCGCTCGCCGCAGCCGGTGCGGCACCCTCGTCCGCACCCGCGCCGCTCGTCGAGATGACTTCCGCGCCGCGCTGCGACATCGAGCGCGAGATCTGGCTCGTCGTCCATCCGGACGTGCGCCGCTCCCCGCGCGTGCAGCGCGTCGCGGACGCGATCGCGGACGCGGTGCGCGCGGCGGACGGGCGGCTCTGACACCGCCGCCCCTTCGGAACCGCCGTTGCGGGCCGGCCGTGATCCCCGGCTGGTTGCGCCCCGCCGATGCGCCGCTCAGGACTGCCGGACCGGCGTCGCCTGACGCTCGCCGGTACTGGCCGGATGATCGCGATGCGACGCCGAGCGCCGATGATCGATCAGGCCGACCGCGACGGCCGCCGCCAGCGCGGGCAGCCCGATCGCCATGAAGTTCTGTTCCAGCGGCAGATCGATGCCGACCAGCAGACCGATGACGATCGGCGCCAGGATCGCGCCGCTGCGGCCCACGCCCAGCGTCCAGCCAATGCCGGTCGAGCGGATCGCCATCGGATAGAACTGCCCCGCATACGCGCAATTGACGATCTGCGTGCCGATCGTCGACGCGCCCGCGAGACCGACCAGCACGAACAGCAGCGCGGTCGGCATCTTGTAGCCGAGCAGCGTGATCGACACCGCGGCAAGCAGATACATCGACACGAGCACCGTCTTGATCGGAAAGCGATCGGCCAGCCAGCCGCCGCCGATCGCGCCGACCATCGCGCCGGCGTTCAGCACCAGCACGAACGTCAGCGCGGAGCCGAGGCTGTAGCCGGCGCTCGCCATCAGCCGGGTCAGCCACGAACTGAGCGCATACACCATGAACAGGCACATGAAGCACGCGATCCAGAACATGACCGTGCTGAATCCGCGGCCGTCGTCAAACAGCTGGCGAACCGGCGCGCTGCCGGCGTTGCCTTCGCGCGGGACGACATAGCAGTCGCCCGGTTGACGCCGGTATGCGGGATCGAGCCGGCGCGCGATGCGCGCGAGCTCGTCCGTCCTGCCGCGCCGGATCAGGAACGGCAGCGATTCCGGCATCCATTTCACGAGCAGCGGAACGAGCAGCACCGGCGCACCCGCGGCGACGAACACGGACTGCCATCCGTATGCCTCGATCATCCCCTTGCCCATCACGGCCGCGAGCATGCCGCCGACCGAATAGCCGCTGAACATCAGCGTCACCAACGTGCTGCGCAAGCGTCGCGGCGCGTACTCGGTCATATGGGCGATCACGTTCGGCATCACGCCGCCGATGCCGATGCCCGCCAGGAAGCGGGCGGCGCCGAACAGCGCGGGCGTCGGCGCCAGCCCGGCCGCCGCGGTAAAGACGCTGAACAGCGTCAGGCAGGCCGCGATGGCCCAGCGGCGCCCGATCCGCTCGGCGACGGTCCCGAACACGATGTTGCCGAACATCATGCCGAACAGCGCCGAGCTGACCATGAAGCCGGCCTGCGCCGGATTGACGCCCATCTCCTTCATGATCGCCGGGAGCGCGATGCCGGCCACCGCGAGGTCGTAGCCGTCGAACACGATGATCAGCGCGCACCAGCACAGCACGACGCCGTGCAGCGGACCCAGCCGCGCATCGTCGGAGAGCGCCTGCAGGTTGATTTGACGCATGGAGCTTCGTTCCTTTTTCCAGAGGGGATTCGGGCCCGGCGGTAGCCGTCGCATCACACGCGTTCGAAGTAATACGATCGTTCAGCCCATCGATTTAGTAGCTGTACGAAATTTCATCGTGAGATGCGCCGCTTTCCGTCCGGATGCCGGCGCAGTGTAGGAAGCCACAATGATTCTCACTATCCGGAATTTGCACGTGGCTCGCGAACTCAGTCCGCTTTTTTTCTGGTGCCGCGTACCGCGGGCCGCGCGCTATTCGGATTTTTCCCTGGTGGGAGCGGGACTATCCGATTCTTGCGATACTTTCGACAAGTGTGACGAAGATCAATATCATCCTTTCAGGATATCTCGCTCACAAGAGAAACCGATGTGGCACGACGCGCATCCGCGGCCCGCTGGATGCGCTGCACGAAAAACGCCACACAGGAGACGCCCCCCATGCCCCTCACCCCGAATGCGGAAGTGCTGTCCGCGCTGTACCGGAATTGCGTGTTCCGATCCGGATTGCGCGCGGATGCGCACGAGCAGGTCTCGCTGGAGCTGGCCGAGCATGCGCTGCGCTGGAAGCAGGGCGTGCCCGACGCGGCGCTTTTCAAGGGGCAACTGAATCATCTGAGCGTCTACGCGCTGCAGTACGGCGCTGAAGTCGAGGTCGCCCCGCGCCCGTTCGACGGCTTTTCGCTCGTCCACACGTCGCTTGCGGGCGGCGCCGAGATCGAGTGCGACGGGCACGTGATGGGCGTGTCCGAAGGGCGCACCGCCGTGCTGGCGCCGACGTCGCACGTCCGCCTCCGCTGGCGGTCCGGCACCCGGCAACTGATCGTCAAGGTGCCCGATTCGCTGATGCGCGCGGTCTGCGGCCGCCGGCCCGACGACGCGGCGCCCGGCCTCGCGCCGGGATTCCTGTTGCCGACGGCGCTTGCGTCGCAATGGGATCTGATCGCGCAGTCGCTGCTCAACGTGCTCGCCGTCGCCGACGACGGCGGCATCCGGGCCGAATGGCGCGACCATTTCGAACGAAGCCTCGCGCTGTTCCTGCTCGTGCATTGCCCGCCGTCGCCCGCCGCCGTGCATGCCGGCGCGGCGCCGCCAGCGCGCGGCGGCGCGCCGGCGCAAGCCGTGTCGCGTGGCGGCATCCGGCAGATGGATGCGCTGCACGAATTCATTCACGCGCGGCTCTGCGCGCCGATCTCGCTCGAAGATCTCGCCAGGGCGGCCGGCGTCAGCCTGCGGACACTGAACGTGCTGTGCCGGCGCTACCACGGCGCGACCCCGATGGAACTGCTGCGCAACATCCGGCTGGACGCCGCGCGCGTGCAGTTGCTGACCGACCCGGTGGCCAGCATCACCGATACGGCGCTGACGTTCGGTTTCGGGCACCTCGGCCGCTTTTCCGCGTACTATTTCGCCCGCTTCGACGAGTTGCCGCGCGACACGCAGAAGAAGCGGCCGCCGAACTGAATGCCGCGGCGCCCGGAATACGGCCACCGCTTTACGCGCCAGGCGATCGCCCGCATAGTAACGGTTTGCCCGCATCCCCGCCCTGCCGCCCCATCGCCATGCCTGATACGCCAGCCGCCTGCATCGTCCGCGATTCGACCGAAGCCGATCTCGCCGCCATCCACGCGATCTATGCGCACCACGTCCGCCACGGCGTCGCGTCGTTCGAGGAAACGCCGCCCGATGCCGCCGAGTTGCGCGCGCGCCGCGACGCGGTGCTGGGCCACGGGCTGCCGTATCTCGTCGCAGAATGCGACGGCCGCGTGGCCGGCTACGCGTACGCGACGCCGTACCGCACGCGCAGCGCATACCGCTTCACGATCGAGGATTCGATCTACATCGACGATGCGCAGCGCGGGCGCGGGATCGGCCGCGCACTGCTCGCGGCGCTGATCGCGCGCTGCGAGACCGGCCCGTGGCGGCAGATGATCGCGGTGATCGCCGACGGCGGCACCGGCGGCTCGACATCGCTGCATCGCGCGTTCGGCTTCGAGCCGGCCGGCACGCTGAAGGCGGTCGGCTTCAAGCACGGCCGCTGGATCGACACGGCGCTGCTGCAGCGCCCGCTCGGGGACGGCGCACGCACGCTCCCCGCCTCGCCCGGGCCTGCCGCGTCGCGCTAGAATGGCCGCATGTCAAAACAGACTCATTCCACCCCCGACGAGGCCGCGGCGGATTCCCGCAACGAGTACACGGTCGACGAGCTGGCGCGCGTGTCCGACACGACCGTGCGCAACGTCCGCGCGTACCAGGATCGCGGTTTGCTCGCACCGCCCGAGAAGCGCGGGCGCGTCGGCATCTACGACGACACGCACGTCGCGCGCCTGAAGCTGATCAACCACCTGCTCGCGCGCGGCTACACGCTGTCGAACATCCAGGACCTGATCAAGGCGATCGACGAAGGCCACGACCTGCGCTCGATCCTCGGCCTCGAAAACGCGATCGGCGGCCGCTGGTCGCATGAACTGCCGAAAACCTATTCGCTCGCCGCGCTCGCGCAGATGTTCGGGCCGCAAGCGACCACGCAGCTTTCGCGCGTGACCGAGCTCGGGCTGCTCGAACGGCACGGCCTGTCGTTCGTCGCGAAGAGCCCCGCACTGCTCGAAGCGGCGGCCGCGATGACGAAGGAAGGCATCCCGCCGCGCGAGCTGCTCGACGTGATCAGCCTCGCGCGGCCGCATTTCGACGCGATCGCGCGGCTGCTCGTCGATCTCGTCGTGAAGCGACTCGACCGCTACGACGCCGGCACGCTGCCGCCGGCCACCGACGTGCCCGAACTGGTCGATGCGATCTGGCGCCTGCGCCCGCTCGCGGCCGTGTTCGTCGAAGGCGAGACGAACCGCGCGCTCGAAACCGCGGCGGGCGCCTATCTCGGCGGCCGCGTCGCGACGATCCTCGACAAGAAGCTCAGCGACGAAGCGGCGCGCCAGTCCGGCACGCCCGATACGCAAGGCGACGACGACAAAGCATAGGGCCGCCGCCGTCATATTCTTATCGGCAATGCTTCGTTTGCGGGCGCAGCCGCCCATGCGACGATTCTTCCAACCGAGCGGCACCGGCCGCTCTCCCGAAGACGTTTCGCATGGAGTCCGTTCGATGATTCGTTTCACCCGCTGGATCACCCGCACCGCCGCCGTCACGCTCGTCGCGCTGTCCGCCGCGTCGGCCTTCGCGCAGGGCGGCGCCGACAAGGTCGTGCGCATCGGCTATCAAAAGGCCGGCCTGCTGTCGATCATCAAGGCACAGGGCTCGCTCGAAGCGCGGCTCAAGCCGCTCGGCTACAACGTGCAGTGGTTCGAATTCCCGGCCGGCCCGCAACTGCTCGAAGCGCTGAACGCGAACAGCATCGACTTCGGCTACACGGGCGCGCCGCCGCCCGTGTTTGCGCAGGCAGCAGGCGTGCGCTTCGTGTACGTCGGCGCGGAACCGCCGTCGCCGCACAACGAAGCCGTGTTCGTGAAGGCCGATTCGCCGATCCGCTCGCTCGCCGAGCTGCGCGGCAAGAAGGTCGCGCTGCAGAAAGGCTCGAGCGCGAACTACCTGCTTCTGGAAGCGCTGAAGAAGGCCGGCGTGCGCTACGACGAGATTCGCCCGGTGTACCTGCCGCCCGCCGACGCACGCGCCGCGTTCGAAAGCGGCAACGTCGATGCGTGGGCCGTCTGGGATCCGTATTATGCGGCCGCGCAGAATTCGCTGAAGATCCGCACGCTGTCCGACTACACGGGCCTCACGCCGGCGAACAACTTCTACGAGGCGACGCGGGATTTCGCGGAGCAGCATGCCGACGTGGTCGGCGCGATCCTGAAGCAGGCGCGCGAGACGGGCCTGTGGGTCAACGGGCATCCGGCCGAGACCGCCGCGCTGATCGCGCCGAAGGTCGGGCTGCCGCTGCCGCTCGTCGAGACGTGGATCAAGCGCGTGCCGTTTGGGGCGGTGCCGGTCGACGGGAAGATCGTTGCCGTTCAGCAGGGTGTCGCGGACGCGTTCTACGCGGCGAAGCTGATTCCGCAGAAGCTGAGCGTCGCCGACAACGCGTGGAGCGACAAACGCGTGGCGAGCGCGCTTGCGGCGAAGTAACGCGTAGCGCGCGCAGTCGAGAAAGGCCGACGGGCACCCTGCCTGTCGGCCTTTTTAGGTTCTTCACGAATTTTCGGGGAACGTGGGACGCACTGTTGGTGTTCGGCCAGTTGCAACCGTTCGCTATCCGCCGAAGACGATCTGCGGATAGCGACATCGAGAGACCACCATCTGGAAACGGCACCGCCCTAAGCCTTGAGATCTGTTGCCGCGAAATCCGGATCTTCTCTTGGCCGAAGGATTTTTTCAACGAGCCGGGCCGACATATGACGGCTCAGTAGTCTCTGCAAGTTCGCCAGCAGTCGATTTCGCGCCCCCACAACCCGATAGCTCAGATTGCGATCGAGCGCCCACAACGCATCCCGCACCACGTTCGCGACCGGCATCGGCACGCCGACAGCAGCCTCCTTCGCGCCAACAACGTCGAAAAAGGCCGTTTGCGTCGCGCCAGGACATAGCGCGACGACCCGGATGCCCCGATGCCGGTTCTCAGCCCAAACAGCTTCCGAAAATGACAGGAGAAAGGCCTTCGTCGCGCCGTAGACGGCCATATACGGATCGGGCTGGAATGCCGCGGTTGACGCGACGTTGATGACTGCGCCACCGGATCGCGCTTGCATCCCCGGCAGCAGAAGATGAGTCAGCTCGAGCGCGGCGATGCAGTTCACCAGAACTTCATCGCGCTGGCGCGTCAACGGAATCGTTTCAAAGCGCCCGTATGCTGCGAAGCCCGCGTTGTTGATCAGCACATCGACGATCGTGCCGGTCTCCTTCAGATGACGATCGATCGTGTCGACGGCGTCGGCCGCGCTCAGGTCGACCGTCAGAAAATCGGCGTCGCACGCATAGTCGCGCCGCAGTTCTGCGGCCAGATCGCGCAGCTTGTCGTGAGAGCGTGCGACCAGCAGGAGTCTCGCACCGCGTTCGGCCAACGCATAGGCAAACGCGCGCCCGATACCCGACGATGCACCGGTGACGAGTGCTGTTTTTCCGCCAAAATCGAAAGATTTACTCATAGCTTGCTGATGGAGTGGAACGGGAGTTTGCACTCTAAACCGTTGACTATAGGCAACGGTCAAGCGTAAATGACGCTCCACGACATTGATTGGAGGCAGCATGCGCATCGGCGAGCTATGCAAGCGGGCGGGTGTATCGCGCGACACCGTCCGTTACTACGAGCGCATGGGTCTGCTGGACAAAGCAACACAACCTAACGCGACGAACACTTACAAGCGCTATTCAGAACTTTCGTTACAGCGGATAAGGCTGATCGTCCACGCGAAGGCGTTGGGCTTCACGCTGGCGGAAATTCGCGACGTTGTCCATGTATGGGAAAGTCCGACGTTCGGCGTTGACCAAAAGGTCGCGTGCCTGCAAGCAAAACTCGCCGAACTCGACGCAAAGAGTCTCGCGTTGATCACGCTGCGAACAGGGTTGCTGAATGCGTTGGCCAAAGTTGGCGGCGATTGTGTCGAAGAAGAAATAGCGTGATGAGTCGCGTCCGTGCGAGTGTCATGCTGCATCGACCGGTTGAATCCGCAGTCGGAAAGCGCGGGCCTGTCAGCAATTTCGTGTTCGAGGCATATGATGTTCCCAAGAAGAACGTATGCCACGCAAACCGAAAAACACCGCCGGCAACGCTGCCGGCAATTCCCACCGAGCTGCTTGAACAGTTCGGCAATGGTCCGATGACGGCCGAGGCCATCAACGCCGCGACGATGGCGCTCAAGAAGGCGCTGATCGAGCGGGCGCTGGCTGCGGTGTTCCCGGCGACCACGCTGCAAACCTGCGTCGTCCATCTGATCCGCAACAGCCTCGATTACGCGAGCTGGAAGGATCGCAAGGGATTGGCCGCCGCGATCAAGCCGATCTATACGGCACCCAGCGCGGAGGCGGCTCAGGCCGAACTTGAGGCGTTTGCCGAAGGGCCCTGGGGCCAGAGATTCCCGCCCGTCAGCACAGCCTGGCGCAATGCCTGGGACCGCGTGATTCCGTTCTTTGCGTTTCCGCCTGAGATACGCAAGGTTATATACACTACGAACGCCATCGAGAATATCAACTCGCAACTGCGCAAGATCATCAAGACGCGGGGACACTTTGCGACAGATGACGCAGCGACGAAACACATCTGGCTGGCACTGCGCAATATCACCGCTGATTGGGGACGCGCAGCCAAGGACTGGAAGGCGGCCATGAACCAATTCGCGATCCTCTACGCCGATCGTTTCGATCGCCCGTCCGTGTGATTCTCAACCCGCCTTGAACACGGAAATTCTGATACCCCCACTTTTTTCTACTGCTATGCCGGCAAAAGACCAGCAACACGATAGCTTTCAATTAGCCCGTCATAGACAGAGATATCCGCGCGACTTCTGGCGATGAGTTGCGCGCCAGCGACGGCTGCGAAGATTGCGCGAGCACGCCCCTCGCTATCCTCGGCGCTGGCCGTGGCCGACAGCACTTTGCTCAACCACGCAATATTCACATCTGCAAAGGTTTGGACTTCTTTCGTTACCGCTTCGGGCAAGTCATCAGATTCGGCGGCCATGAAACTGCAGAGGCATATCCGATTACCGTTCTCCAGCGCCTTGCGAAACGTCTCTGGATAGCGGCGCAGACAGTCGATCGGATCCGAGGATTCAGTCCACAGTGCGTCCAGAGTGGCCGCCGAGTCCTCCCAGTAGCGCCTTGCTACCGCCGCGCCAAGATCGGCCTTCGTGGGAAAGTGATGGTGAATGCTGGCTGCCTTGATACCGACCGCTAACGCGAGATCACGAAAATTCAGACCGTCGTAGCCATGCGACTGCGCAGCCAGCTTCGCTGCCGCGAGGATGTTTTCCCTTGAATTCGAACTGGCTTCGTTCCTCACTGCTTGCCTCGCTTAAGAAAAATACGTGTTGACCAAGCACATTATAGCGTCTAACGTAAACCTACCAAGTGGCAGGTAGGGTCGCATCAAACGGTTCGGTCCTATCTAATTTCAAACGCTTCACCCATCCTGATAGGCGAACCATGGTTTCCGACACCCGTGAATTCGACGTAAGCAAACTGGCTACGATGACGATTTACGATTTCCCCACGGGCCCTTATCCGACACGAGTCCGTATCGCTCTGGCCGAGAAGGGCCTGCAATCGCGCGTCCAGTACGTCTTGGTCGATCTATACAAGGGCGAGCACAAAAGGCCTGGGTTCATCGCCAACAAGAACTACTCCGGCACGCTACCGGTGCTTGAACTGGATGACGGAACCTGTATTGCCGAGTGCACCGCCATTACCGAATACCTCGACGCGCTCGATGGCGTACCCACGCTTACCGGTAGCACGCCGCGCGAAAAGGGTGTGATCCACATGATGAGCAAGCGCGCCGAGCTGGAATTGCTCGACGCCATCAGTGTCTATTTCCACCACGCCACGCCCGGGCTCGGGCCCGAAGTCGAGCTCTATCAGAACTCCGAATGGGGATTTCGTCAGCGTGACAAAGCCCTGAGGGGCATGCAGTACTTCAATGACGTCCTGAAAAAGCAGCCATTTGTCGGCGGGGATGCGTTCTCGATGGCCGACATCACCGTCATCGGCGGCCTGGTCTTCGCGTCGATCGTGAAGCTGCCCGTTCCCACCGAGTGTGAAGCCCTTCTCGCCTGGTACAAGAGAATGCGGGAACGCCCGAGTGTCAAGAACCAGCCGGCATTTGCCTGAAATTGCAGCTGTGGCCGGACTTCATTGGCGAGCGACCAATCTTGGATTGCAGACCCAAGCGAACGCAGTCGAGAGAATTAGCTGACATATTCCCGCTTAAGCCGAAGCCAAACTGATTGTGGCGGTCCGGCAATGGACAAGGCTAAGACATTCATCCGGGGGCTGAGCGTCTGCGAACGGACATGCGCGAAAGATCGACGCTCTTCGTAGGATGATCGGGGCCAATTTCGTCCGACCGGGAACATTGGACCGGATCACCCCTCGGAGGCAGCCCATCTTTGAACACTAACCTCTGCCAGCGCCTCGAAGACAGCGGGTGTGCGTTCCAGGCGGGCGATCGTCCGCGCGCCTTCGAGGGCGGCTACCAATGCGGCTGCGGTAGAGGACGCGCGCGTGGGAGCGAAACCGCACCCCCTAAAATGCTCCGCAATAATCTCGGTCGACTCAACAAACCCGCGTGCTATCCGTTTGGTCAGCTCGGCGTCGAGCGCGGGCAGCTCATTCGCCAGATTTTGCATCAGACATCCATACTGGAAATCAGAGGCGACCATTTCAGCCGCGAATGTCCTGAAAATCTGATGAACAAAATTCAGAGCATCACCCGTCGTATTCGCCGAGATGTCCCGTAGTACAGCAATTCGATTCGCAATGTAATTATCGATTGCTTCTTCTGCGAGTTGTGCCTTGCCGCGTGGAAAGTGAAAGTAAAACGATCCTTTAGGCGCACCGCTTTCTTCAAGGATCTGGGTCAATCCCGTCGCAGTGTAGCCCTGGATGCGAAACAGTCGTTGGGCCGTGGCAATCGCGCGAGCGCGGGCGTCAGTCTTACGTGGCATGCCGAAAACATAGCACGTTTCGCTTGATGATTCTATGGCGATTGGCATAGTATGGTGATCGCCATATCCGGAGCCCGGCGATGCCCCTCGACCCAATCGCAAGTCAAGAAGGTTCGTTCAGTGATCCACAGCCTCCCCAGATCGCGGCACGAATAGCTGAAACTCAACGTGAAACGCGCGGGTTTCCTCGCTCATCCCATGCAGAGCGTCTTCGTGTCGGGGCTGCTCGTCCTCGATTGCCCGGCCGCCGGGCGAATCGTTCGTTGCGTGCGTTTTCGCTGAAGCTGAAGACAGCGCTTGCACGCGGACGGGGTGTTCCATCATGAGTCGCCCACATCGCTTCAGGCCATCGGCGTCCCGACGAGCCTTCCTGGCGATGGGCGCGGTCAGCCTGTTTGCCCCTTTGATTCGACCCGCCCGCGCAAACCCCATAGGAGGAGTCGACTTGTCCGCATCAACATATGGCGATGGAACGCTTCCGAAGACGGTCCGTTCGCGCATGATCCACGGGGTCAACGGCCTCGATGTCCATATTCTCGAGGCCGGTTACGAGAACCCCGGCCGGCCGCTTGCATTGCTTCTGCACGGTTTTCCCGATTTGGCTTACGGCTGGCGACACCTGATCCCGATTCTGGCTGACGCCGGCTACCATGTCGTGGCGCCCGACCAGCGGGGTTTTGGCCGCACCACCGGTTGGATGAACGACTATGACGCCCAGCTGGCGCCTTTCAGCCTTTTGAATATGGCGCGTGACGCCCTCGGATTGGTTTTGGCGTTGGGGTATCGGCGTACGGCAATGCTCGTCGGGCACGACCTCGGCTCGCCCGTCGCGGCCTATTGTGCGCTAGCCCGACCTGACGTCTTTCCCTCGGTAGTGCTGATGAGCGCACCGTTCCCCGGTCCGCCGACGCTTCCGTTCAGCATTGCGGAAAGCGAGGTATCGTCGGTTCAACCGAATACCGGCAATCAAAAGCTGGCGGCCGCGCTGGCTGCGCTCGACCCGCCGAGAGAGTATTACCAGCAATATCTGAGCACACGGGAAGCGAACCATGACATGTGGCACCCCCCTCAAGGTTTACACGCGTTTCTTCGTGCATTTTTCTACGTCAAGAGCGCCGACTGGCCGGGAAATAAGCCGCATCCGTTGAAGGCGCCGACCGCCGCAGAACTTGCGCAAATGCCCACCTATTACGTCATGGATCTCGGCAAGACGATGCCCGAGACCGTCGCGCCATTCCACCCCTCCGCCGCCGAGGTCCTGGCCAGCAAATGGCTCACCGAGCCGGAACTTGGGGTGTACACGGAGGAGTATGGCCGCACGGGGTTTCAAGGCGCCCTGCAGGCTTATCGCGTCTTTTCCGATCCTGACCTAAACGCTGAGTTGCGCCTGTTTTCGGGCAAGACGATCGATGTCCCGTCGCTCTTCATTGGCGGCAAGAGCGATTGGGGTACGTATTCGGCGCCGGGCGCGCTCGATCTCATGAGGACGAAGGCGACGACGAGAATGGCGGGCATCGAGATGATCGACGGCGCCGGTCACTGGATCCAACAGGAGCAGCCGGTTCGGCTCAGCGAACTCCTGCTCGCCTTCACCAAGGAGGTGGTTGGGGCGGATCACACCGACAGTTAGGTTGGGGAATGGCTATCGTTGCTCTTGAAAATATCGCCCGACCTCCAGACCACCGCCCCAAAAACACGACAAGCGATCCTAGGCGACATCGGCGGACACGGCATCAAGAAGCCATTTTGCGACGCGCTGACTTGCCTTGCTGCGACTGCTCGCTCGTCGTTGAATCAATGATGTCTGCCCCACGCATTCGAGCGGCGTTCCGTCGAATTTCACCAACTCGCCAGCAGCCAGATGGTCCGCCACCAGCGATTGGCGTGCGAGAGCGACGCCTGCCCCGCGGCGCGCGGCCTCGATCATCAAGCCCGCATCGCTGAACACGATCCGCCTGCGCTCTCGCGGAATATCGCATCCGTTGAACTCATACCATGCGTCCCACGACTGGTGGCGAGATCCGCCGAGACGGCTACAGTCATCTTCGAGCAACCTCATGCCGTCGAACGGGTCCGGGCGCCCGGCACGGCTCGCCCGACTGCCGGGCGCGTGGACCGGGATGAGCACGTCGTCGGTTGCCGTCATCCGCTCTCCCGGGATACCAGCCCTCGGATGCAAGCGGATCGCGAGATCGTATTCGCCTTCGTCGATGGCTACGATCTCGTCGGAAACGTGCAGATCGAGACAGATGTCTTCAAAGGACTGGGAGAGCGATTCGAGTCGGGGAGCGAGCCAGCAGTGCGCAAAGGACGAGACAACCGTCATGCGGACAGTGTCGCGGCGATCCGCGAGCCGGTTGTCCGCGCGCGCCAGCGTTCTCAGCACGCCTTCCGCTGTTGCCAGATAAGCAAGGCCATCGCGGGTCAATTCGAAGCGGCCATGGTCTCGATGGATCAGGCATGTATCGAGACGGGCTTCGAGAGCCGCTACGCGCTGGCTGACAGCACTCTGTGACACGCCGATTTCGACAGCCGCCTGCTTGAAACTCTTCAGCCGGGCGACCGCCTCAAAGGCGCGAAGCAAGTGGGTCTGGGGCGGATCACGGCGGACAGGCATCATCGGGCCTTATAGCTGATAAGAAAAACGCCATCGACAGGGGCCATCAGGGCCAATAGATTACCCGTGCGGCTATCGAAAGACAAAGGAACGGTGATGAGGAACAACTTCGAGATGTTGGCACGTTGGACCGTCTGGGCGAATGGCCTCCTATACGACGCATGCGCCAGGCTTTCGTCGGACGACTATTTTCTCGAGCGCGCCTGCGCCTTCGGCTCGATCCACAATACGCTCAATCATCTGCTTGCCACCGACCGCATCTGGCTCGGCCGGATCTCCGGGGAGGGGCATGACATCCCGTCCCTGGACCATGTCGTCTGCCAGGATTTCGAGAGCCTGCGAACCGCAAGGCTAACCGAGGATGAGCGGCTTGTCCGCATTGTCGGCACGGTCGCACGCAACGACCTGGAGAAAAACATCGACTACACGAGCATGGATGGAACGCCGCAACGAAAACCTCTTCAACTCGTTCTTTCCCACATTTTCATTCATCACGCCCACCATCGCGGCCAAGTTCATGCGCTCCTCTCGCAGACGCCCGTCGCGCCCCCCGCCCTGGACGTCACCTATTTTTCGCTCGGGTGACCCATGCTTGCGTGGAAGCGGATTGCCATCGCATGCAATGCAACGACTGATCGACCTCGGAACCTGTTTTCAGGCCGTGAGCCCCCGCAGCGCAGGAACGAGTCGGATAGCGCCGCCGGAAGATGCGCATACTCGACCCCGTTCACCTGAAAGGAGATCGTCATGGAGAATCCGCCGGCGGTGCCGTCGATGCGCGTGCGGCTCACGCCAGCCAGCACGCGAACAGATCGTGCGTCGTGGGTACCTCGTACTTGAGCAACAAGCCCGCGTGATGAAGGGCGACCATCGCCCTACTTCAACGCCCCCGCCACCTTCTTCTGCCGCCACAGACACAGCAGATCGCAAGCGACATGCGCGGCCGCGATCGCCGTAATGTCCGCATGATCGTAAGCGGGCGCGACCTCGACAACATCCGCCCCGACCAGGTTCACCGCCCCGAGCCCACGCACGATCGCCAGCGCCTGCGCGGACGACAACCCGCCCGCGACCGGCGTGCCCGTGCCGGGCGCGAACGCCGGATCGAGGCAGTCGATGTCGAACGTCAGGTACGCGGGCCGCGCGCCGACGATGTCGACGATCCGCTCGACCGCCGCGCGCGAACCGTGGTCGTGCACCCACGCGGCATCGAGCCGCTCGATCCCGAGAAAATCGTCGTTCCACGTGCGGATGCCGACCTGCACCGACGTCGCGGGATCGATCAGCCCTTCCTTCACGGCCTTGTAGAACATCGTGCCGTGATTGAGGCTGTCCGGATCGTCGTCGGCCCAC
>Ga0207695_10000254_pt1 | contig 137177 bp, 112 predicted proteins | sample KBSC54metaG_FD_184354 | JGI IMG/M metagenome (GOLD analysis project Ga0207695, IMG submission 184354) | Corn rhizosphere microbial communities from Kellogg Biological Station, Michigan, USA - KBS C5-4 metaG (SPAdes) (version 2) | ecosystem: Host-associated > Plants > Roots > Rhizosphere >... | reverse complement strand
TGCGCTCAGCGGGCTTGGAATTGTTCAGGCGCGAGCCGCGGCGCTGGTTGAAATAGCCAGCGCGGCAGCGTGCGATCCGCACCTGTTCGATCCTCGCAAAGATCTGGACGATGCCATCGCGCACCTTCGCAAGCTCCCCGGCATCGGCGAATGGACCGCACAATACATCGCCATGCGCGGGATGGGCGAGAGCGACGCGTTTCTCGCGGGTGATATTGCAGTGCAACGAGCACTGGCGATGCGCGGAAAGCGGATGAAGCCGGCCCAGTTGCTGGCGCGCTCGCAAAGATGGAGCCCGTGGCGCGCGTATGCGGTTTTGCATCTTTGGATGGCCAAGAGCGGTCATCCGAAAGCTCTCTCTAAAAAATCAAACTCAATGGAGAAATACCATGCGCTTACAGCTTGAACGATGGAACTCACCGATGACCACATTGCTTCTGGTGACCGACGATGAGGGAATTCTTCGCGCCCTGGATTTTGCCGAGAAGGAAGATCGGATGCACCGGTTGCTGCGTCTCCATTATGGACGGTACACGTTGCGCGATGGCTCGGCACCTGCTTCGGTGAAGACAGCGCTCAAAGCCTATTTCGATGGGGACATCGAAGCGCCGGACGAAATCCAGGTTGCGACCAAAGGCACCCAGTTCCAACGCAAGGTATGGAAAGCGTTGCGGGACATTCCTAGCGGAACAACGATGAGTTATGGAGCGGTGGCGACTCAAGTCGGCCACCCCGGCGCAAGTCGGGCAGTGGGGGCGGCGAACGGCGCCAATCCGATCGGCATCGTCGTGCCATGTCATCGCGTGATCGGAGCCAGCGGGAAACTGACCGGGTATGCTGGAGGTCTATCGCATAAGCAATGGCTACTCGATCATGAACGGAGATACGCGGGAATTCCTGCATGACATCGGGGTGGGCTATGACAAATTCGCCCCTTTTGAAAACTCTCCACTTCGTCGTGCAGCGCAGCACGTCGCTTGGCGGCTTCGCGCCCTCAATTTTCGCGACAAGGAAATTTATCAAATTTTTTCGATTGACATATTCCCTTATGGGAATACAATCTCCCGCAATGGCACGAGCAGCGACGACATCGGATGTGTTCAATGCGATCGCCGAGCCGCGAAGGCGGGAGATCATCGATCTGCTGGCCTCCCATGGGGACCAGGCGGTGAATGATCTGGTGGGGGCGCTGCGGCTGCCGCAGCCGGCGGTGTCAAAGCATCTGCACGTGCTGCGGCGCGTTCGGCTGGTTGCGGTGAGCCGGCGGGGGCGCCAGCGGGTTTATCGGCTCAACCCAAAGGAGCTCAAAACCGTGCATGACTGGGTGAAACATTACGAGCGATTCTGGACGCACCAGATCTCGCGCATCAAGGAACGTGCCGAGCAGCGCGCACGCGAATCACACACACAACCCCCGGAACCTCCGCGTTCCAAATCTCAAACACAGGAGCAACCATGACTGCGACGATGATGCCGGAAACGGAAAGCGTTACCTCCTTCAAGATCACGAAGGAAGAAACCATTAACGCGCCGATCGAAGTGGTCTTCCAGGCGATGCTGGAAGAGCTCGGCCCCGAGAGCCAGATGATGGACGGCAAGCCCATGCCGATGAAGCTGGAAGCCTGGCCCGGCGGGCGGTGGTTCCGCGACCTCGGCAACAACAGCGGCCATCTCTGGGGCCATGTGCAGGTGATCAAGCCGCCGACGCTGCTGGAGATCATCGGGCCGATGCCAATGTCCTACCCATCCGTGAATCACATTCAGTACCGCCTGACCGCGCAGGGCAGCGGCACGGTACTGAAATTCACACACCAGGCGATGGGACTGATCGATTCACAGCATCGCGATGGGATGCCGAAGGGATGGGGATATAAGCTGGGACGAATCCGCGCAATTGCCGAGGGCAAGGCCGGAAAGAAGCGGTAAAGATTTGGAGCGCCGGCATCGGCCAGCTCTCGATCATAATCATTAACCACAACCCAAAGGGAAAAACATCGATCGGCACGGGCGCTTTTGCGCCCGAGCCACGATTGGAGATCGTCATGACTCAGCACCAAATCGTATCGAAAGAAACTTGGCTCGAAGCGCGTCGAGCGCTTCTGGCAAAGGAAAAGCAGCTCACTCGCGAGCGCGATGAGCTGGCCCGCCAGCGGCGTGAGCTACCTTGGGAGCGCGTAGAGAAAAGCTATACGTTTGATTCCTCGCGCGGCAAGGTAATGCTGGCCGACCTCTTCGGAAGCCACAGCCAATTGCTGATTTATCACTTCATGTTCGGCCCGGAATGGAAGGAAGGCTGCCCGAGCTGTTCGTATGTCTCGGATCATCTCGATGGCGCGGTGCCGCATCTGGCGGCGCGGGATGTGTCGCTCATGATGGTCTCCCGCGCACCGCTGGCGAAGATCGAAGCGTTCAAGAAGCGCATGGGCTGGCGGTTCCCGTGGGTTTCATCCTTCGGCAGCGATTTCAATTTCGATTACCACGTGTCGTTTACGCCCGAGCAGAAGATCGACGGCAAGGTGGACTACAACTACACCATGCAGAAATTCCCCAGCGATGAAGCGCCCGGCGCGAGCGTCTTTTACAAAGATCCATCGACCGGCGAGATCTTTCATACCTATTCTACCTATGGCCGCGGGCTCGACTCTTTCCTTGGTACCTACACGCTGCTCGATCTGGTACCCAAGGGTCGCGATGAGGACCAGCTCCCGTTTGCGATGGCGTGGGTCCGTTATCATGACCGGTACGAGAACGGAACTTTTGCCGATGCGGATAAGCCCTATTGGCCAAAGATCGTGTCGAAGGCGCCGGCGCTCGCGCAGGCTTCAAGCAGCTGCGGCTGCTCAAACGGAGCCCAGTCATGAGCCACCGATGCTGCCATGCTGCGCGCCGCGGCGGAGAAGTGGCCGGGTGGATCGGGCCCGGCCTCATGCTGGCGCTGCTGCCCAAATGTCCGGCTTGCGTTGCCGGCTATGTGGCGCTGGTTGGCGTAGGAATCTCGATCACCACAGCCACCTATCTGCGGTGGCTGTGGCTGATCGCGTGCTTGGCTTGTCTTCTGTTCGTTGCCGCGCGACTTGGGCGAAGGCTCATTGGTTTTTTCCAGCAAGCGGAATCAAGTAGAAAGCCGAGCCGTTGAACTTCCGCCGAACCCACCCTTCAGGCAGTTGCTGAGGAACGACCATTGGCAAGGATTGCATCGTCTGTGGCGGGACCAATTTATACGTCAAAGGCGGCGACGCCTGGGCCTGCGCCAGCTTTTGCGAAAGGTCGCGGATGACCGCCTCCTGCTGGTGAACTTTGGCTTGCAATGCTTTGATCTGGGCGTCCTTGGAATCTTGCGGTTTCGCGGATGGTTCTGCGGCAGAAACCAATGTGCAGAAGCCAAATGTCGCAATGACGAAGATCGCAATCTTTGACATAATCGCCTCACAAAAAAGGCTCGAGATAGGCCCGAGCACTTCGGGCCCTCTGCGCTTTCAGACGCTTGGCGAGGGCGAGAGTTTCCGCGAGGAAATTGGCGGATGCTCGACAGGCGTACCACACTCGGGGCAACGATCTGGCGTTGCGCGAAGGTCATAGCCACATTTAGCGCACGTAAGCGGCTTAGGTTTACCGAATCGGTGAAGAATCACGGCCATGAAAAAGGGAATGATTGGTAGAGCCCAGAGCGGCAGCATAACGCGCAGGTTATACGATGGCTTTCCATTACCGCGATCAAAGTCGAATCGGAATCCCAGGCGGGTCGTGATACCGAGCGTTCTTGGTTGCGTGTCGATTCGATTCACGTCCAGTAGAGGCACGAACCGATTTTCATTCTGGACCTTGGCTGCGATGAATTTGCCCTCGGCCTGCCACCGCGCCCACGTCATCGTCTGCCGACGGACAATTGAGCGCGCTTCGCGAGAGCTTCCATTGGAATAAATGGATGGAATCGGCGGAGGCGCTGGCATGTCTACCAGTTGATCATCGATCCTTATTTCTCCCCATCCAACGGCAACATCGACCGTGTTGAGTCGCCGGTCGGCAGGCATTTGAGTCAGTTGAACGTGATGAAACGTGCCGAGATACCAATAGCTCAGCGCCAGAGGGGCTAGAGACAGGACGCATAACGACAGCGAAAGCACAAACCCAATCTTGACAAGCCGCCGTTGCATCAATTCTCCAGATGGAGATCGCCTAGCTCATAGTCAGGCGTATTGGGCGTGTATTCTATCGTCCGCTGCGCACTTTCGCGGCCATCGGATGCACGGGCCTTAAGCAAATAGCGAGTGTTGATGCTGGGTCCGGGCAATGTAAATCGGCCGTCCGCGTCTGTGAGAACGATCGGTGCCTTGGGCGTCAGGCCAAACGTTCCGTGCCAGGTCGTCACGTAAATCCCGACGTTAGCGAGCGGCTTGCCCTTGGCATCGACGACCCGACCTACCAGTTTAGTTTTGACGATCGGCGAAAGGCGCAGAATCAGTTCCTTTTCGTCACCTTTCAACTCGCTCGGCTGCGGTGTGCCCAGCGAGCCCGCATGCGCGTAGACACGAAATCCTCGATCCACCGCATGCAGCGTGAATTCGCCTTTCGCATCACTCTTCACAACCTTTGTGGTTCTCATCATGGGGCCACCGGGATTCTCCACTTCCACGATAGCGCCCGCCACCGGTTTGCCCTGAGGATCCAAGACCCGGCCGGCTAATCGATTGCCGGGCTCCGGCGTAAGCTTCAGATCGATATGTTGATCCTGTCCATCGACGGCGGTGATTTTCCGTTCATCGCCCTTGAACGAACTAAATCCCGCCTGTGAGTATCCATCCGGCGGCGCAGAGGCCAGGTAAATCGCCTGGGCGCCCGGTGGAATGCGCAGCGTGTAGTTCCCGTTTTCGTCGGTTTCCGTGGAATCTGGATATTCCTTTGTGGACAGGTCGAGAGCCGAAATAAACATGCCTGGCACACCGGCTCCGGTATCGCCTTTGATGAGGCGACCCGTTACCACCGTTCCTTTAACTAAGAATAAGTCCTGGCCACTCGTCGTCTGCCGGGCGTTGACCGCAACGTTACTCAGAAATGCTGCGGTCCAGGGAAAATCTTTGTTGGCGAGAACGTGAACGACGAATTTTCCCGGCAAGAGATGGGCAATGTGATATTCACCCCGCTCATTGGTGGTGGCCAGCAGGCTGGAAAATCCAATGCGCCGATCCGCAAGGGCGATCACCTGGATTCCCGCCGCCGGCTTGCCCGTATCTTTGTAAATGACCTTCCCCTCAATCGCGCCGCCATACTTTAGATGAACCGTGGCTGGAAGGCTTTCCTTCCCCGCTCCAGTCTGGATGCGCTCCTTCACCAGAGGTTCGGCAAAATCGCCTCCAACAACATGAAGTGACGTTTGCGACTGTTGTGGAAGCATTTGAATCTCGCATGATCCGTCAGCACCGGTGGTTTGCATGATTGCCGAAGACCATTCATCGGGATACTCGAGATCCCATTTTGCCGAGCGATCTGAACCGCTTCTGAGTGAAGCACTCTCAATCACGCTAAAGATTGGCCAAACCCGAACTCCCGCCACCGGCTTTCCATCGGGCGCTAGAAAGGTGACCCGAACCGATGAAGGCCGGCTGATGTGGATGACATTCTGTGTCCCGCTCTTCGCCCACAGAGTACCGAATCCCAACCCATGGGCTCGAGCAACGAGGGTGGGGCGGTGTTCCTCCGTCTCAATGACGTCACCGGCAATCTCAAAACTTCCGTCGGGGCGCGAACGTCCCTGAGCAACGGTCTCGTGGCGCGAACCTCGTAACATGATTTCCGCGTTGCTTACCGGCATCCCATCAGGCGATACGACCTTTCCCGAAAAGACCTTGGATGCTTTTGCGGTTTGAGTTTGGCCAGGAGTCTTACCGCTGGGCGCGGCGGCCTTGGCACGTAAGGATGCGATGGAAAACAGGATCGGCAGGGCAGCCAATGTGGCGACGGTCGCGCGCCAAAAGCTCATCGCCTCGCGGCTGCGGCGTACATCAAGAACGGCTTTCAAGCGATTCTCGAGTGTCGCCTGTCGGGCCATGGCGATGGATCCAGGAATCAGGCTTTTGCGCGCCCCAATCGTTCTCGCCACATCAAGCAGGAAGCTCGCGTAATCGGCAGGGCGGTCATAGCTGGACAGCACTAGGTCGTCAGCCGCCTGCTCCTGTTCGCGCAACAAGCCGCGCGAGGCGAGCCATGCGAGGGGATGAAACCAGAAGACGGCGATAGCGAGTTGACCGATAAATTGCGTTGCGGCATCCCAGCGTTTCACATGCGCTAGTTCATGGAGCAACGCCATGCGCAGGCGATCTCGCGACCAGCCTTGAGCATTGGATGGAAGCAGAATCTTGGGCCGCAAGCTCGCCCAGGTCATGGGCATTGCACGATCATCGCTCATTAACAAGGTCGCACGCCGAAGCACCCGAAGATCGCGAGATACTTCCTCAAAGAGGATTACAATTTCTCCTTCTGTAACGACGGTACTCGTGGCTGCCAATCGCCAAAGGCTGATGCGCGCCAGCACGATTCTGGATAGAAGCAGGCCGAGGCCGATCACCCAAAGCGCAGTTATCACATGTCCAAGATTGAGAATTGGTAAGAGGGATAGCTGCCTTGAAGCAGGGGGCGCTATCGTCGATTTCGAGTGGCTAGCGATCGTTTGAGACTCAGCGGTGAAACGAGACGCCTTCAGGATTTGCGAGGGTTCGAAGTCAACGGATCTCGTCGCCAACTCTGTCGGCGCATCCGCTTGGCCGATATCGGCGGCCACTTGATGAAACGATTGCGGCGTCGCCGTGGTCCAATTTGGAAGTAGTCTCCATTCCGGAAGGACTGCGCAAAGAACGGGCATCAGGAGCACGCCGGCTAATGACAAAAACCAGATCAGATGCCGCCGCGACGAGGGAGCGGAAGGCATGATTGCGCACAAAGCCCACGCGGCCAACAGAATCGCGGTGGCCTTGATCACAACGTCGGCTGCAAACCAGAGTGTTGCAATATTCATGCGAAGCCTCATGGGAGATTCGATGCGACGACAGCGTTAGCGCTTGCTCGTTCTTGCCTGTTCGATCAGCTCGGCGAGTCGTTTCATCTCAGCTTCAGACAATCGCGATTTGGGGTCGGCGAGGTATGAAGCCAGGGCCTGTTCGACCGATCCGTCGAAGAAAGTATCGAGCAGCCTTCGCAGCGCGGAGCGCGCGGCCCGCTGGCGCGGCTGGGTGGGTTTGTAGACAAACTCGCGTCTCTGGCGGATGTGCGTGAGATGACCTTTGCGCTCGAGGATGCGGAGCAAAGTCCGGACGGCGGTGTTGCTGGGAGCGTCAGGTAGAGCTTCAGTGATTTGCGCCGCCGTCGCGGTTTCCCGCTCGTAGACGGCCTCCATGATCTGCCGCTCGCGCCGGCTCAGATGCGGGTCGTGAGTCATGCGGAAACCTCATCAGAAGTAAATGTTAAAATTTTGGCAGATGAGAGCGTAATAAGGCGCCAAGGGCGATGCAAGGATAAAATGTTAAAAATTTGGCGGATACGACGATTGCGTGATCAAAGATCACTTGGAAGGGCGATCATCCATTTTAGATAAAGCACTGCTGTGTCTCGCCGAACCGCGTGGCCGTCTCGCTTGCGCTTTCGCGAACGGAAGCGCTCCGGTCCGCGAAGGCGCAAGCGACGTGGGCGGCGGAGTCGGCAGATAACGGTTTTGAGATTCTCACACCTTCGCTGCTTCGCGCTTGGGGTCGAGCACATCCCGCAGTCCGTCACCGACGAAATTGAGACAGAGCAGAGTGATGCTCAGGAGGGCGCACGGGGCGATCAGCATGTACCAGTAGTGATGGACCATATTGATCGCGGGGCTGAGTGCTTCGCTGGCGAGCGACCCCCAGGTTGGGATCGGCGGCTGGATGCCGATACCGAGGAAGCTCAGGAACGATTCCTGGAGGATCGCGGAGGGAACCGTCAGCGTGGCATAGACGGTAATCGGCCCGATGAGGTTGGGGAGCAGGTGGCGCGTGAAGATGCGCCACTCGGTCAGCCCTGCCGCCTTACAGGCCTCGATGAACGGCTGGGCGCGCAGGCTGAGCACCTGCCCGCGAATGACGCGGGCCATCGTCAGCCAGCTCACGAGGCCGATCGCCAGGAAAAGCACCGTGATGTTGGCGGCCGATGGAGAAACGCCGAGCTTGCCCATCGCCGGCTCGAGTGCGATCTTGAAAAGAATGACCAGTAATATATATGGCAAACCATATAACACATCGACCGATCGCATGAGGACGGAGTCGATCCATCCGCCGCGATAACCGGCGATCAGCCCGACACCCACACCCAGGATGACAGAAATGATCGCAGCCGACACACCAATCGCCAGGCTGATGGCTCCGCCTACCAGGCAGCGCGCCAGCAGGCTTCGCCCGAGGTTGTCGGTGCCGAAGATCATCCAGAGCGGGGAAATTGCCGGCGCTTTGCGCGAAAGGGTTGCGCTCTGATTGTCGTAGAAATAGGAATTGGGCTGGCCCGGCTTGGTTGAATCGCGAAGGGTGATCGGCAGCGTCGCCACGCAGAGCAGAATGATGATGACCAGCAGGCCGCCGCCCCAGACCACGCGGCCGCTGTGCAGAAGGCGCCGACCGATGCTGTCGGGAGCATTCTCAATCCGCGCTCGCGCGCCGGTGTCCGATGCATCGGCGGGATCGAGAATGGGACGGGTAATGGCCGACAAGATCGCGTTCCTTCCAAAGTGCTATGCCGTTGCGGTCACATCGATCCGCGGATCGACCAGTGCGTAGGCGATGTCTACAACTAAGTTAAACGTCAAGAGAAATACCGAATAGACCATCACGGTTCCAAGGATCAGTGTCTGATCGCGATTGAGGACACTGTTCACAAAGTGCTGTCCGAGACCGGGGATATTGAAAACTTTCTCCACGACGAAGGAGCCGGTCAGCGTCGCTGCCGCCGCTGGCCCGAGAAAGCTGAGGACGGGCAAACATGCGTTCTTCAAGGCATGTTTCCAGATCACAATCCGTCGCGAAACGCCCTTGGCCCGCGCGGTCCGGATAAAATCGCTGCTGAGCGTGTCGATCATCGAAGCGCGGGTCAGGCGGGCGATGTAAGCCATCGGCGCAAGCGATAGAGCGAGACCCGGAATGACCAAATCGCGCAGCGATCCCCAGGCCCCAATCGGGAACCAATGAAACTCGGCATAGCAAATCGCAAAGAGAATGGTGCCGGTCACAAAGCTCGGCAAACTGATGCCAATTAGCGCCACCGAAAGACTGAACCAGTCAAACGCGCCGCCTCGCTCGACTGCCGCCATCGCACCGATGGCAATGCCGGCGTACGTTGCAATCAGCAGCGCGAAAATGCCCAGCGTCATCGAAACCGGCAGGGCATCGCCGATGATTTTCGACACCGGCCATTCTTCATAAGAAAAACTCTGGCCAAAATCGCCCTTGAGCATCATCACCGGATAATGGGCCAGGAAGGTGTACCAATGCTCGGCATGGAGGCGCTTCTTGGTGGCTTCGATCACAGCCGGATCAATTTTCTTGTCGGTGCGGGTGAATGGGTCGCCCGGCGCGACCCAGACGAGCAGAAACGTAACCAAATAGATCACCGCCAGGATCAATGGGAACTGCAACAACCGGATGGCGATGAAGCGTCCCATTTCAGCGCTGGACCTCGACTGATTTGAAGACCAGCATTTCCCTGGGATTAAGAGGAATGCCCTTTACGTTGGGATGATAGATATAGCATACGACGTAGGTGTAGAGCGGAAGGATCGGCGCCTCGTTCAGCATGATATTTTCGGCCTGCGAATATTCCGCCAGGCGTTTTTGCCGATCGGGTTCGACATCGGCCGCCGCGCAGAGCCGGTCATATTCCTTGTTGACCCACCCGGAATCGTTGTTTTCGCTATCCGATTTGTATTTGTCGGTGAAGGTGGAAGGGTCGTTGTAATCGCCAAACCAGCTTGCCCGGGCGACAGCGTAATCCTTGTTGTGCAGCCGCTCGCGGAACATCTTGATTTCGATGCCTTCGAGCTTGATATCGACGCCCAGCTTTTCCATCCACTGCCGGCGGACGTTTTCCGCGATCGGACCATGCAGATATTCGTTGTTGAATAGAAGGGTGATCTTCGGGAATCCTTGTCCGTTCGGATAGCCCGCCTCGGCCAAAAGTTGCCGGGCCTTGGCAACATCCAGAGGAAGCCCGGGAGGAGTCTGATACCCTTTGAACGCGCCGGGTGGAATGTATGTGGAGCTTGGGATTTCGCCCAGTCGGGTGATGGTATCGACGATCACTTTCTTGTCGATGACCATCGAAAACGCCTGCCGAACGCGCACATCGCGGAACGGGTTTGGCTGGCCGTTGCTCAACTTGTCTTGACAATTGAAGGAATAGAAGTAGGTGCCAAAGGCAGGGAAGACATGCACATCCGGCGAATGGCGGGCATACAGCTCGGCCGCGGTGTCGCCGGTGAATTCCGCGATCCAGTCCACGCCGCCCGTTTCATACATCGCATAGCCCCAGTCGATGTCGTCGGCACTGACCTGATCGATGATCTTGCTGCGCACGTGATCGCGATCCCAGTAATACGGGTTCGCTTCGAGCCGCATCTTGCGCTTGAATTCCCATTCGGTAATTTTGTAAGCCCCGTTGGTCAACAGGTTGGGCGGGCGCGTGAATTCCTTGTTATATTGATGCACTCGCCCATTGGTGCTCTTCAGCGTCTGCTGATCCAGGAACTTCTCCATCGACTTGCGATTGAGCGGATAGCAGACCGGCATCGTGCAGATATCGGGGAAGGGCGGCACCGGATGAATCAGCGTCACCTGCAGCGTCTTGGGGTTCAGCACCTTGATGCCGACTTTTGAAAAATCGGCCTTCTCCGGGTGCTTTTCAAAATCCTCCTGAAATTCCTTTGCGCCGCGAATGTAGTAGAGCAGATAAGTGTACTCGCCCGGCTCCTCGAGATTCCGCCTCCAGGAAAAAACAAAATCATCGGCAACCAGATCTTCGCCATTGCTCCATTTGGCTTCGGGCCGAATGTGAAACGTATAAACAGTGTGATCGGCGCTGACGTCGATCGGATCGGCACAGCCGGGGATCGCATCGAGCGTAACTGGGTCGGGGGCGTAAAGGCCTTCCCACAGGCCGTACCCGATGCGAATGTCCTGCATCCAGGACATGCGGTTGGGATCGAGCGTGGTGATTTCCCCGCGATTGATGAAACTGAAGTCGGCTTTAGGCTCGGCAGCGCCGCCCGACCAGTACATCGCGCCGGCAAGCAGCGCCAGCATGGCCAGCGGAATGAGAAGCAGGCGGAGCATGAATAACAGCCAATTACCGCGCAGCCCCCGCGGACTCAAGCTTCGTGCTTAACTGGCAATCGGAGCAGGCGCCGGCAGGCTCGTTGCCCGAATGGCATTCTTGAATGCTTCAATACGGTTGGTGAGCTCGTCCGGCGAAGGATCATTGCCCATCGAGGCAATCTTCTGCCCGGCGTTTTTCAAATCGTTCGATTTAAGCAAATCCCCCGAAGCCTGAATGGCATATCCCGTATATTTAATTGAATCGACCAGCTGACCTTTGTTATCGCCGGCCTGCGGGATCTGCTTGTCGATTCCCTCCAGCAAATCTTCCATCAATTTCAACGCCTGGGCGCGCTGAGCGGCATCCATCGCCGACCAGGCGACGTCCTTCACAAAGAAACTGGTGGCTTCCGTATCAGCAGAGGGCGAAGGCGGAATAACCGTCTGATACATGCTCACGCGCCATGCCAGAAGCTGCATCGGGTACTGCACGAATCCTTTGACGGCCTCGGGCGGGACGCCCTTTGCGTCGCCAAGCGTCAACGCGTGATAGGCCTCTTCAACAGTCGTGCCGCACTCGGCACAGTCGGAATGATCTTTTACGCTTTCGATGATGAGCTGGGCGAGATGCTTCACATCTTGATGAGTGATCAACATCGCCGGCAAGATGGATTCGGCCGCTTTGATGCCCCAGAGATTCACAGGCTGGCTCTTATCGGAAATCAGCTTCTCGGTGATTGGTTCGAGTTTCGTGTTGGGCGTCTTTGCGCTGGCTTTGGCTGCCACGCGCGAGACGGTAATCGCGGCATTCAGCCGAGATCGCAGATCTTTATTATCCGCCAATTTCGTGGCCAGGAGTTGGCCATTCAGTGACGAGGCCAGCACGTCGAGAAAAACATCGGATGCATTGGCGTTATTGGCCGCATCGGTGAGCGTGTCGCGGCCGGCCTTCTGTGCAGCAGGGTCAGTGGACTCAATCTTGGTGACCGCATCCTTGACGAATGAATCAACCTGTGGACGAATCGCATCGCCATTGGTGGAAGAAATGGTCGTCAAAGGCAGATAGGCCCGCTGGCCCCAGGCAGCCGATGCAGACAGCACGCAGCCGACTAAAACCAGACTCGTACACAGGCCGCGAATCTGAAGGTGCTTACTCAAAGGTGATTCTCCGGCGATCGAAAAGCCGGCCGAGCAAAGCCGGAAATGGCCTCGCATGGCCCGCTCAAGACAGAACCTGGATTCTTTCACTCCGACGATGAACCAGGATGGCCGCCTGCCCAAGTCAGCGCATGTGACTTTGACAAGCGCACGGAACCGTATCAAAGCGCCCAAAACCTGTCAACAAAATGCGATATTGCGCAAACTGGGCCGGTTTTAACCTTCGACGCCTTTTTCATCGTTCGCGGCCGAATTGCGGCCAAAGCTTGCTTGTGAGCCGCCTCATGATCTGCTTAAATCTGATCTGGCTGCACATCTTTTTGATTCGCGTCCGACAGAAGTGAACGGAGTAAAAAATCGTGCTCATTCCCGGTGATCCAGCGCCATGGTTTGAAGGGCGAAGCTCGTTGCATCCTCAATCGCTTTTCAGCAGCCTCGCCGGCCGATACGTGCTGCTTTGCTTTTTCGGCTCGACGACTCAACCTGCATCGCGACAGGTTCTGGCCGATCTCGAACAGAATGCTTCCGCGCTGGAATCGCGTGGGGTCTTCTTTTGCGGCGTGAGTGCGGATCCAGAAGATGAGCGGCTGAACCGCTTTACGCCGCATAACTGGGCGATGTGCTGGTGGGATTCGGATCTGGCGATCAGCCGGCTCTATGGCGCGATCGGCGCCGAGGCCAATCAGTATTTCCCGCATACCCTCGTGCTCGATCCAGCGCTGCGCGTCTGCGCGGTGGTGCCTTTTGACAAAGGCGGCCAGGGGCACGTCGCCCGGCTCCTGCAAATCCTCCAGCAGCTTCCGCCAGCAGCGGCCATTCATCTTCCAGCGCCGGTGTTACCGATTCCGCGCGTCTTTGAACCGGACCTCTGCGCAGCACTCATCGCGCATTACAACCAGCAGGGCGGTGTCGAAGGCGGCATGCTCTCCGATTCTCAAGGCCAAACCGTTCGTGTCCATGACCACCGCTACAAGCAGCGCACCGATTGCCACATTTCCGATCCTTCGCTGCTATCGGCCGTGCAATCGCGCATCGTTCGGCGAATTTGTCCCGAGATCAAAAAAGCCTTCCGTTTTAACGCGACTCATTCCGAGCGATTCATCGTTTCGTGCTACGACGCGGAAACTGGCGGCCATTTCCGTCCGCATCGCGATGACACGACCAAAGGCGCTGCTCATCGCATGTTTGCCGTCACGATCAATTTGAATGCTGAGCAATATGAGGGAGGAGATCTGCGTTTCCCCGAGTTCGGCGTCGGAACCTATCGCGCTCCCACCGGCTCAGCGATCGTCTTCTCATGCTCGCTGCTGCATGAAGTGATTCCCGTCACGCGCGGCAAACGATACGCCTTCCTCCCATTCCTCTACGATGAGCAGGGCGCGCGCATCCGCGAGCAAAACCAGCAATCCGTCTCGGCAGACGCGCGATAGAATTGCCCTTCATTTTCCGCCCAGCAGGCTGCCCACGATGCCCCCGACGACTCCGCCCACGGACGTGTCGGTCGTGCGCTCGGAAGAACTGGGAAGATATCGCGCGATCGACTCGGCCAGGTTCATGATCGGCATGCTCTGCAGCCACACGCGCCCCGGGCCCGTCAACGTCGCAAGAAACAGCCCTTCGCCGCCGAAGAGAATGTTGCGGAACCCGCGTACGCGTTGAATGTCAAATGAAATCGAAGGCGACTGCGCTCCAACGTGGCCCGCATGAACCAGCAGCCGCTCTCCCGGCGCAAGATCGCGCGTCACCACTTCGCCCGAAAGGTCGAGCCAGACCGTGCCCGGCCCAGTGATGCGCTGAAGGATGAATCCCTCACCACCGAAGAATGCCGCCCCGAGCCGCTGCTGAAACGCGACGTCGAACGTCACCGATTTCTCGGCGCACAAAAATGTTTCCTTTCGGCAGACGATCGATTCCCCCGGCCCCAGCGCAAAGGGCACGATCGTTCCCGGGAACCGCGGCGCAAATGTAATGTGCGCCGGACCCGTCGCCGTGTAATCGGTGACGAAAACTGATCCCCCCGAAAAACTCCGCGCCAGCCCTTTGAGCAATCCGCCGCCGGTGTTGGTGTTCATCTGAACGCCATCGCTCATCCAGCACATGGCATGTGATTGACTGTAAACCGTCTCGCCCGGCTGGAGCTCAATCGCCAGCGTCTGCATCACTGTCCCCGAAATGGAATGCTGCATGGATTTGCCTTTCTGAATGGAGAGGAACCCGAAAGCCGCGAAGGAAAGCCTACTCGTGCGCATCGCCCTCAGGCAACTTTTACCATGCCGCATTCGGGGCAGCGGTCAGGCGACGCTCGCAGGTCGTACCCGCATTTTTGACAACAGCCTTGAATGTGGCGAAGCCGCTTCCGGAACAATCGCATTACCATCAGGCAAGCAATCATAAACGGGAGCATAAGGAGCCAGATGGGAACGGAGAAATACATCGACGTCCCCAGGGTGGGCACAATGGATCTCGAACGGTTCCAATCGCTCCAGCTACTGGCCGACGCGCCGAATCCAGAGTGAAAAGAGAACCTCCGCCTGCCGGATGGCTTTTGCGAAGGAAAGGAAACGTGCGTGAATTCCCAGGACTTTGAGGTCCGCGGTGCATAAATCTGCTCGCTTCCGGGAAAATGCGGCTGAGGCTGGTGGATCAGGTTTAGCATGAACTTGTTTTTTAGATAACTGCAAGAAATATCGCCGTCGCCTGATCCGACGATCCAATATTCGTACAGTGCCGGAGGCTGTCGCACCTCATAGCGGATCTCGTCTCTCGCAAATTTGCTTCGTATCCAGGAGCCCGCAAGCACGAGAATCATCAGCGCGGAGCAAAGGGCTGTCCCCATCTGGATGATTTCTCGCCGTCTCCAGCCCGCGCGTTTGAGCCTTGCCCAGAAAGCGAGAAACATGGTGATCAGCCAGGCCACCGGAAAGGCGCCCGAGACGAGGATCAGCCGGCGCAGCGAAAGCGCATGTTCAATCGGCTGCGATCGCGACGCGGCCGATTCGGATTCTTCCCGCGCGGCCAGGGCGGCCTCGCCATCCTTCAGTTCCTTTAGCTTGATCAGAGCCGCTTCGTAGGCCGGGCTCCGCCACGGCGCCTCGCGGAGGATATTTCTTGTCTCGGCTTCGCGTGCGTCGTTGTCTCTCGCGCGCTCGTCTCGAGCCTCCTGGATTTGTTTGGCTTCAATCGCGATTTGGGGAGCGTTGCCGAGGCGCAGTAGACCATCATTGGAGGCGAATTGCCAGGCTTGGCGATGACGTGAGAAGCGCAGATCGAAGCCGTGGATGTCCGCGAATGCTAGGGAAAGTGCCACGATCGATGAAACGATCGCGAGGGTGTGCCACGTCTTGCGCAGCGCAATTCGCATCACATATCAGTGTACCGCGCGTGGACGAATGAAAGCGATTTGGAGCGGTCGCCCGCTCAAATTGCCGGTGCGCGGACCAATCCACATTCGGGGCAACGCTCGGGGGATGCACGCAGGTCATAGCCACAGCCGGGGCATCTGTTGGTACCGGCGAAAATACGTCTGCGCGTTTTCAGGAACCAGAATATGGGAAAAAACGCACAAGGCAGCATGAAAGGCCAAATGGGAACCGTGATGCCAATCCACATCGTCGTCGGCAGTGACCAGGGCTCGGCCACGAAGCGCGTTTGACTCGAACTTCCGGATACGAACGAAAATCTCAATTGGCGCCAGAACGGCAATCCGCCTGATTGCCGGCTCGGGAACCAGAACGACACGTGTCGAAGGCCAGTTATCTGGGAAAGCCTTGCGTCTCTTAAATTGTTCTGTGATCGCTCCACGAAATGGCCGTGGAATTTTGGATTCAAAAAGGCTTCCTCGTTATGGTAAAGCTCAAAGTTGCCTTCGGCCGCACCAAATGTAGTCGTTGATATATATTCCGCTCCCTGTCTTGCGCGCGAAATGTATTTCAGATCTTCACCCACGTAGCAGGTTCGAATCCACAAATAGCCCAGTGCCAAAAAGAGCAGTGCGGAAAAAGATGCGCACGCGGTTGAGAGCACCTGTCTTCGAGTCCATCCGGCATGTCTGAGTCGTCGCGTCCAGGCGAACGATTGGATGGCCAGCCAGAAGGCCAGTAGAGCGATGGCAGTTAGAATGAGCCGAAATACGGGAATTGCGTATGCAGTCGCTGGCGAGCGCGAGGCGTTTTCTTTTTCAATTGCTCGCAGCGTCTCGTCCGCCTCAACCTGTCGAAGTTCATTCAGCTTGATCATCGCCACTTGATAAGCCTGGCTTTGCCATACTTCGCGGCGCAGGATTTGTCGTATCGGGAGTTCGCGGGCTTCGTTGATCCTGTTGCGAGCATCTCTGGCTGCCTCGCTGCGTTCTGCTTCGAGTTTCATTTGGGGAGCATTGCCGAGGTGGAGGACGCCCTGAGTGCAAGTGAATTGCCAGGCTTGGCCGTGATGGTGAAAACGGAGGTCGAAGCCGCGGAGTTCAAGGATTGCCAGAGACACAACAACAATCGCAAGAGTGATCGCGAGCCCGTGCCAGGACATGCGAAGGGCGCGTCGCATGGGGCGGTAGTGTACCGCATGCGGCTGAACGGGCGATGATAAATTGATCCGAGGAGCAAACACGGCTCGCAAGCGAGCCCGCTAAACGTGGTATCCACAAGCTTGGTTGTGGAAAGGTCTGCTAATGCCGCGTCAGTGCGACGACGAGGAAGATCAGATTGATCAAAACTGAAATACCCGCGGCGACCACCACGACAACAAACGCCGGCTGGTTGAACACTTCCGTCCAGCTTGGCTTGGGGACGGAGATATCGACCGTTTTGCCGGTTTCTTCGACCTGGGCCAACGAATCCAGATCGACGATCCGCCGGGCGTGCGTGGGGGGCTGGTTATTGCGCACGGCTCGCAGGTCCTCGAGCATGTCTTCGGTGTGGGCGTAGCGCTCTTCGCGCTCTTTGGCCATCGCGACTTCAACGATTTCGCTGATGCCTGGCGAAAGAGCCGTGTTGATATGGTCCGGCGGGCGCAACGCCTGCTTCAGGTGCTTGTGCATCACGGCGCTGGGCGTGTCCGCTTCAAATGGTGGCCGGCCGGTCACCAGGTGATACATCGTCGCGCCCAGCGAATAGATATCAGCGCGGAAATCGATGTCCACGTCGCCGCGAATCTGCTCGGGGCTGATGTAGTATGGGGTTCCATACGCCTTGCCAGCTTCAGACTCAGCCAGCTGCGTGTCATTCACCTCGCGCGCCAGACCGAGATCGGTCAGCTTGGCGACGCCTTCGGGCGTGAGAATGATGTTCTTGGGTTTCACGTCGCGGTGGATCAGGCCGCGATTGTGGGCATGGGCCAGGGCATCGGTGATCTGGATCATGGTGTCCAGGGCCTCGGCCTCGCTGAAGCTGCGCCCCTGGCCCGTGGGCGGGGGGAGCATCAGGTCGTAAAGCGTGAGGCCTTCGATGTATTCCATCACGAAAAAATGGAAGCCATCGGGCGTCGAGCCGACGTCGATCGCCTGCACGATGTTGTTGTGCGAAAGCTTGGCTGCCGCCCGGCCTTCGTAATAGAAGCGGTCGACGAATTCCTTGTTTTCGCTCATTCGCTTCGGCAGCACCTTGATGGCGACGATGCGGTCGAGCGAGAGCTGACGAGCCTTATAGACCGTGGCCATCGCGCCTTTGCCGATCCGGCCAATCAGTTGATAGCCGGGGATCTGCGAGGTGTTCTTGCGCTCTTCAAGCTGAGACTTGATGCGCTTGGCCTGATTGACTGTGATGAAGGCGTTCTCAACCAGCAGATCGGCGAGGCTGCGCTGATTTGGATCGGACGACTGCTTCTGCTGCTCACGACAGAACTCGATTTCAGTCTGCGTGGCCAGTCCGTTATCCAAGGCCAGCTTGCCGACCTCAGTGTCCAGGTTAGTTGAAATACCCGTAGCAGTGCTTCCGTCTGGCATGTTGATGCACTCTTATCGGCGCGCCCGAGGGATGCCTGAATGTTCAAGGCAAATGCGCGGTCAAAACAAGCGTATGAACTTATATACGTGATCCGGCAGCGGAAACCTATCCAAGGGAGGCAGTCGCTGTCAAGCCGAAAATGGCCTTAGCCATAGTCAGAGGCCGGCATTTCTTGTGAACAACTCTGCCCCCGTTACCTAAAGGTTAATGTTGGCTGAGGCCGCAATTTGCATCCGCCAAGGCTCAACTTCGGGCCGATCTCGTGGTAAAGTAACAAGCTGGGCAATTATGGAACGCGGACGGGCTCCGCGATCCCGGCGGAAATCTGGTCGTAAAAGGGCGGCGGGCATGGAAGTGGGTTGTATGCGTCGATTTGCTCTGGGGATATTCTCGAACCAAATCAAGAGTAAACATGTCATTTGGCCTTTGGCGGCCTGTGCAGGAATTGCATTGGCAGCGGCATGCCTTCGTTCCTCGAGCACCGCGAACGCAGCAGCAGCGGTTTCAATTCCCGCACCTTCCTCGGCGTCGGCGACTTCTGCCGACATCGGCGATCAAATCACCACGGCTCAGCTCGATGACCAATTCAGCAAAGGCGTGAAGCCGATCCTCCAGCAGTTCTGCTATCGCTGCCACGCCAACGGGAAACACAAGGGCGATGTGGCCCTCGATCAATATCCGACTTTGGCCGCAGTACAGTCGGACCATCGCACTTGGGGCACCGTGGCTGACGTGCTCGGCCAGCATCTGATGCCGCCCGATGACAAGCCGCAGCCGACCCCTGAGCAGGCGCACCTGATTGTGCAGTGGATCAACGTGACGATGGAGCATTGCGATTGCACCGGCCCGCGCGATCCGGGGCATGTGACAATCCACCGCCTCAATCGCAACGAATACAACAACACCGTTCGCGATCTGCTGGGCGTCGATTTCCGGCCGGCCGACGATTTCCCCATCGACGACACCGGCTACGGCTTCGACAACATCGCCGACGTGCTGACGATGTCGCCGCTGCTGGCCGAGAAATATCTCGATGCCGCCGAGCAGGTGCTGAGCAAGGCAATCGTCACCGAAGACCCGACGAAGCTTAAAAAGGTTCGCTACAACACTGATCTGATGAATGCCACCAATGGCAATGCCGGTGGCGATCTGAATGTCGAGGGCGAAGTCTACGGATTCCATGATTTCCCGGTCGATGCGACTTACGAATTCCGCATCTCGGCTTCGCAGGATCCGTTTGGCGATGAGCCGGCGAAGATGACGCTGCGTCTCGATAAGAAAGATCTGAAAACTTTCGACGTGTCCAATCGGCGTGGAACGCATGGCGAATACATCCTCCGCACGAAGGTGAACGCCGGCCATCGACGCATCTCTACCGCCTACATCAATAACGCGGTGAACAACACCGATCCCGATCCGAAAAAGCGGGGCGATCGGAATCTGCACGTCAACGTCATCGAAATCGATGGGCCGTATGATGCGCCTTCAGCTCCGCCGCTGCCGGAATCGCATCGCCGAATTTTCTATGTGATGCCCGGCAAGAACCTGAGTGAAGCCCAAGCGGCGCGGCAGATCATCTCCCGCTTCGCAAGCCAGGCCTTCCGCCGGCCGGTAAATAGCGATGAATTAGCTGGGCTGACGTCGCTTTTCGACAAGGCACGGGCCGAGGGTGAGACATTTGAAAGCGCAGTGAAGGTCTCGCTGGAAGCGGCGATGGTTTCGCCGCACTTCCTCTATCGCATCGAGCTCGATCCACCGGAGCAATTAAAGAGCGTGGCGATCGCCCGCAATTCGCCGCCGCATGCTGTGAGCGATTACGAACTGGCAACGCGGCTCTCTTATTTCCTCTGGAGCAGCATGCCGGACCAGGAGCTGCTCAATCTTGCCGCGCGAAATGAGCTGCATGAGCCGGCGATTCTCGAGCATCAGGTCAATCGGATGCTCGATGATGCGAAGTCACAATCCTTCGTTGAGAATTTCACCGGCCAATGGCTCGAGTTGCGGAACCTCGACGATGCCACGCGCGACCGCCGGCGATATCCCGGCTTTGGGCGCGATCTGCGATCGGCGATGAAGCAGGAAGTTCAGCTCTTCTTTGCCAACATGATCTCGCAGGATCGCAGCGTCCTGGAGCTGATCGACAGCAATTACACTTTCCTTAACGAGCGGCTGGCTAAACTCTATGGGATCACAACTGTTAAAGGCAGCGAGTTCCGCAAGGTCGACCTCGCGGAATGCGGAGACGCCGGCAAAGAGCGCGGCGGAGTGCTCGAAATGGCCGGCATCCTGACGGTGACTGGCATGCCGACGCGGACTTCGCCAGTACGTCGCGGAAAATTCGTCCTCGATCAGATTCTCGGGACGCCGCCTCCGCCTCAGCCGGCGGATGTTCCGGCGCTGAGCAATCGGCCGCGCGATGTCAGCTCCGGTTCCGTGCGGCAGCGCTTCGAGCGGCATCGCGCCGATCCGAATTGCTCCGTGTGCCATCTTCGTATGGATCCCATTGGATTTGCTCTGGAGAATTACGACGCGATTGGTGCCTGGCGCACCAAAGACAACGGCTTCAAGATCGACACCGCCGGCAAATTGCCTGATGGAACGGCCATCAACAGCGCCGATGATGTAAAGAAGGTGCTGCTGGCGCGCAAGGATCTGTTCACGCGAAATCTGGTGACCAAGACGCTCACGTACGCCCTGGGCCGTGGCGTGGAATATTACGACGCCTGCACCGTGCGCGACATCGCCAAGCAGACGGCAGAGCACAATTACCGATTCCGCGAAATGGTGATCGCTCTGGTGGAAAGCGATGCGTTCCTCAAGCGGCGGGCTTTCGTCGAGCCCAAGCCAGAGCCGAACACAAAAAGTGATAAGGAAACGAACTCATCGGCCGATGGTAAGTAGTTACTGAGCAGGCTGATCTGCTTAAAAAAGGGAAGATGAAGGGTGTAGTGATGAAGCATGGAATGATGTCTCGCCGATCGGTGCTTCGAGGAATTGGCGCAACCATCGCGCTGCCCATGTTGGATGCGATGATCCCTGGCGGCGGCATTGCCAAGGCGGCGGAAGTTGTCGGCGGCGCGGGTGGGGCGGCGGCACCGGTTCGCATGGCCGCACTCTTCCTCCCCAACGGCATGTGCTACGAAGATTTCCTTCCGACCGGAAGTGGAGCTGACTGGCAGCTTTCGAAAACATTGGCTCCCTTTGAATCGCTCAAGAGCGAGATCTCGCCGCTTGTCGGCTTAGCGCTCGACAACGCCTGGGCCAAAGGCGACGGCCCCGGCGACCATGCCCGATCGGCTGCCGCCTTCCTGACCGGTGCGCATCCCTACAAGACAGCCGGCAAAGACATTCACCTCGGCATTTCGATGGACCAGGTTGCCGCCACGGCACTGGCCGGCAAGACTCGCTTCTCATCGCTCGAACTCGGTCTCGATAAAACTTCCAAGGCCGGTGACTGCGATTCGGGTTACAGCTGCGCCTATGTGTCGAACGTCGCCTGGCGTTCACCCACGATGCCGCTGCCGCATGAAGTAGATCCAGCGGCTCTCTTCGATCGCCTCTTCGGCGCGGCCGGCCAAACGCCCGAGCAGCGCGCAGCGACCGCCCGTCGGTTGCGCGAGCGACGCAGCATTCTCGATTTTGTGATGGAAGATTCGCGCCGGCTCAACTCGCGGCTCGGCTCTTCCGATCGGCAGAAGCTCGATGAGTTCACCACGAGCATCCGCCAGATCGAGCAGCGCATCGACGCGGCCCGAAACGCAAAGCCGATTCCCAAGCCCGACATGCAGCGGCCCGATGGCATCCCAGAAGTTTTCTCCGAGCATATGCAGCTCATGTTCGATCTGCTGGTGCTGGCCTTCCGCATGGATATGACCCGGGTCAGCAGCTACATGGTCGCCCGCGACGGCTCCGACCGCACCTATCCCGAAGCCGGCGTCACCGATGGCCATCACACCATGTCGCATCACGGCAACGACGAGAACAAGATCAACGCCATCCGCAAAATCGACCGCTTCCACATGACACAGATCGCCCGCTTCATTCAGAAGCTCAAGGACACGAAGGAAGGCGAAGGCTCGCTGCTCGACAACTGCATGGTCATGGTCGGCTGCGGCATCAGCGATGGCGATCGTCATAATCACAATGACCTGCCGATCCTCCTGGCCGGTCGCGGCGGCGGGGCGGTGAAGCCGGGCGTGCTGCGAAAATATGATCGCAACACGCCGCTGTGCAATCTTTATGTCTCCATGCTCAATGGCATGGGCGTGAAGACCACGCGCTTCGCCGACAGCACCGGGCCGCTGGACCTCGTGAGCTAAATTCCCGACGTAATCGGCGACACCATTCCTGTGCCGCCGGTGGATGTCAAGCCACCGGTCGTTCCGCCGCTGCCGATCGTGGAGCCGGTGGTTGTCGATCCGACGCCGCCGATATTGGATAGTCCTCCATTCAAATCATTTCCTGAGCCGGTCGTTCCGCTACCGGCAGATCCGATACCCGAGCCGGTGATCGGCGCGCCGGTGTTGGAGCCGGTGCCGGACAGATCGCCGCTGCCGCCTGCGCCATTGTTGGTGCCGGTTCCCGCAGCTGGCGGCGGAGTGATCGTCATGCCGCCGTTGTTGTTCACGCCACCTGCCCCGTTATCCATCGTCGGCGGGAAGTTCGTATTACCCGAGCCAAGGCTGACACCTGATCCATTCGATCCCGAAACCGCGCGCTTCGGCGCCGGCACGGCCGCGTTGACCGCTTCAAAATGTGTCTTGACAGATGAAGCGCCTTGCTGCGTGCTCAGATTTCCCGCCAGCTTGTAGCTGTTGGCGCCCACTTTTCCGGTGATCGTTCCGCTGCCGGTGGCTCCGTCCACCAATAATGTAAAGGTCTTGCCGTTGGTCACGCCCTGGAAGTTGAACGTGCCGACGTTCTTGAGATCGACGACGCCTTCGATTAATCCGTCTGCGGTTTCATTGGTGACGTCGATGGAAATGCCATTGCGTTTCCCTGCCGCGCCGACATAACTGCCGGCGGCGATCTTGCCGGTGGAATTAGACGCAGTCGGTGCCGCAATCGTCGCGATTGCACCGCTCGTTCCCGTCGCGCCGGCAACGGCCGTATCGCGATTCAATTGGAATGCTCCGCGCTCCGTCTGCTTGCCGGACTGGTCGAGGAAGCTGCCGTTCATTTGCAGTGCGCCATCGACGATCCGAGCGCTGAATTGCCCCGTGCCCGCAGTCGCGCTCGTGATGACTGCATCGACATGGTTTCCCGTCGCCGTGCCGGTCAGATTAAACGTGCCAAGGTTCTGCACGTTTGCCGTACCGACGATCAAGCCATTGGCATTCTCGCTTTCGATGGAAACGGTCATCGCCCGCACATGCGATTGGCCCGCCGTGCTGGCTCCGCTCTGCGCGAAGTTTGCGAAAAGATGACCGACGTGCATGTTGCCTGCAAAGCTCACCCCCGCCAGTTGCACCGGCGCTACCGCTGCGGATAGCAAGCAGCGATTCTCAAGTGGCTCGATGGCCGGAATTGTTAGATGAGACTGGCATCGAGTGACTGATTGCCTCTTCAGATATTGATCAATGCTACCCATCATTCCTCCGCGTTGGTGCGTCAGTTGAGCAAACAGGAAGCCACCCGCTCCAGCGCCAAATCGGAAACTGCGCCGACCTCGCCAGATCCGCGGCCCACGTCGCTTGCGCCTTCGCGACCAATGCGCCCCATCCGATCGCCAAACCGTCCGCGAATGCGCAAGCGAGTATCGAGTGGTTGCCGGCTGCATTCGCGCGTTAAACGTGAAGAAAACCAGCGGCGAGGACGATTTATTTCCGCTCCCTTCGCGTCCCATCAAAACCTCCCTCCCGGTTGACCCGCCGGCCGGACTGGGCTAAAAATGAAGCATCAACGGTGGCTGTAGCTCAGTTGGTAGAGCGCCAGGTTGTGGTCCTGGACGTCGCGGGTTCGAATCCCGTCAGTCACCCTCCTTAGAGGCTCTTACGATTGCCGCAGTCGGTTGCCCGGGCCCTGCATGAGCCGACAACCTGCTGGCCGGCATTTTTTTATTGTCCATGCTCACCAAGCGCATCATTCCCTGCCTCGATGTCGATCGCGGCCGCGTCGTCAAAGGCGTAAAATTCTTCGACCATGTCGATGCCGGCGATCCCGTCGAGCAGGCCAAGCGCTACCAGGCCGACGGCGCCGATGAGCTGGTCTTTTACGACATCACCGCCAGTCATGAAGGACGTCAGATCATGGCGGAACTGGTCGGCCGGGTGATCGAGCAGGTCTTCATGCCGCTCTGCGTCGGCGGAGGCATTCGCACGCTCGACGATGCGACGCGACTCATCCAGGCCGGCGCGGAAAAAGTCAGCGTCAATTCCGCCGCGGTGAAAACGCCCGAGCTGATCTCGCAAATCGCCCGCAAATTTGGCCGCCAGGCAACAGTGCTCGGCCTCGATGCCAATCGCGTTCAAAAAGATGGCCGCGAACGCTGGGAAGTCTTCATCAACGGCGGGCGCGTCTCCACCGGCATCGATGTCCTCGAATGGTCGAAAAAAGCTGAAGCCCTCGGCGCCGGCGAGATTGTGCTCAACGTCATGAATGCCGACGGCACCACCGCCGGCTACGATCTGGAGATGACCGCCGCCGTCAGCGACGCGGTCAAAATTCCCGTCGTCGCCAGTGGCGGGGCGGGTTCGCCGCAGCACATCCTCGACGTCCTGACCACCGGCCACGCCGACGCCGCCCTCGCCGCCAGCATCTTCCACTTCAACCAATTCAGCGTCGGCCAGGTCAAGCAATTCCTCGCCAGCCACGATGTCCCCGTCCGGCTGATCTGAGCCGTGCATCTAGTCTCTAGATTCTGGTCTCTTGCACAAAATGTCACAAAAGGAAGCGCTTTTCGCGAAAATGGGTGACATTCGGCTGCAATTCCGGGCTTAACCCATTTCATCATATCAGCTTATGAACAGGCCACGCGATGTCATACGCGCGTCATTTCGTGACATCGCCTTCGTCTTTCTAGTCTCAAGTCTCTGGTCTCTAAGATCCTAGAACGATGTCCCACGCGCGACATTTCGTGACATCGCCTTCGTACTTCTAGTTTCAAGTCTCTAGGTCTCTGCCCCCTGGAATTGGGGCATTGGGCAATGCCCATTCGACAACGTCAGGGCCCGCGCGCGGCGCGCGACACTAGCGCGCCGCGCGCTATGATTAGGAGGCTAAGTAAACGCAAACCATTGATTATACGATGCTTGCGATCATGCCCCGCGCGCGGCGCGCCCTCCTCGCGCGACACCAGCGCCGCGCTACAATTGTCAAGCGAAATTTCATTTTATGATGCACTGAGCAACCGGTAGTGAGCTTGTCTGGCCGATCGCTCCTGCGCTTCTGCACGATGAATTCATCTAGTCTCCAGTTTCTAGTTTCCGAACCCTAGAAATGCCTTCTGTCAAGTGATTTTACACTCTTTGCCGCATAACACCCCGCCGGGCATCCAGTTACGCCGACGGATCGGGTTAGATGCATTTTTCTCGTGAAACACGTGTGTCTCGCCGCGCCCCACGGCTGGAATCAAGAAATTAACCGCAGATGCACGCCGATTTACGCAGATCAAATTCAATTCTCCAGTTTCCAGTTTCTGATCTCTAGGACGCAACAGGAACTCAAAAGCCCAGGAAATCGTCGCCAAGGTCCGCAGCCGGGCTGCTCGGTAGGCTGATGAAGAAGGATCCGCCGGGTTGTTCGAATGCCGGCGGGGCGGGGAAGCCGGTTCAAGCCGGAGCGGTTCAATTTGCGCCCATAATTGGCCATCGGGCCGCTCAGCGGGTAAAACCAATTTCTCGGCATCGGGGCCTCGTAACCAAACATTGATTCAGGCTCTAAGTAGATCAGCGATTCGTCTCTCGGAGTAACTGCGCGATGATCACTGGCGAAATTCGTTCGCAAATCGACACCATCTGGGACGCCTTCTGGTCCGGCGGAATCGCCAATCCGCTCAGCGTCATCGAACAGCTCACCTATCTGCTGTTCCTTCGCCGGCTCGATGAACTCCAGACTGCCAAAGAGAAGGCCGCCAATCGGCTTAAGCGCCCAATCGATAACCCAATTTTTGACGAAACCCCGGCAGAGCAATCCTGCCGCTGGTCGCGGTTCAAGAATCTCAAGCCGGACGTCATGTACAAGGTAGTGCAGGAGCAGGCCTTTCCCTTCATGAAATCATTGGGCGGCGAAGGCACCGCATACGCTCGCCACATGAAGGATGCCTTTTTCATGATCCAGACGCCCGGCCTCCTCGCGAAGGTCGTCGATCTTCTGGACAAGGTGCCGATGGAGGATCGCGACACCAAGGGCGATGTGTATGAATACATGCTCTCGAAGGTGGCGTCCGCCGGTCAGAATGGCCAGTTCCGCACGCCGCGCCACATCATCAAGTTGATGGTGCAGCTCACCGCCCCCAAGCCCAGCGACATCATCTGCGATCCCGCCTGCGGCACCGCCGGTTTCCTGGTGGCCGCCAGCGATTATCTGCGCGAGCATCATCCCGAAATGCTCACCGATGCAAAGCTGCGCGAGCATTTCAACGCCACCCAATTTCACGGCTTCGATTTTGATTCCACCATGCTCCGCATCGGCTGCATGAATATGCTGCTCCACGGCGTCGAGAATCCCGACATCGCCTACCGCGATTCCCTCACTAAGGACCATGCCGACGAAGAAGAGCTCTACACGCTGGTCCTGGCAAATCCTCCATTCAAAGGCGCGCTCGATTACGAAAACGCGTCGCCCAAGCTTTTGCAGACCGTGAAGACCAAGAAAACCGAACTGCTCTTCATCGCTCTGTTCCTTCGGCTGCTCAAGACCGGCGGCCGCGCCGCGGTCATCGTGCCCGATGGCGTGCTGTTCGGCTCTTCCAAGGCACATCAAGCTATTCGCAAGGCGCTGGTCGAAGAGCAAAAGCTTGACGCCGTCATCTCCATGCCGTCCGGCGTCTTCAAGCCCTACGCCGGCGTCTCCACAGCGATTCTCGTCTTCACCAAAACCAACTCCGGCGGCACCGATCATGTCTGGTTCTATGACATGGAAGCCGATGGCTTTTCGTTGGACGACAAGCGCGTGGAGCTCGATCACACGAAGCACGATGATGACAACCTGCCGGATATTGTGAGGCGGTGGAGTGACCGCGACGGAGAGGCGAAGAGGGAGAGGACGGACCAGTCGTTCTATGTTCCGCGGCTGGAGGTTGCGGGCAACGGGTACGATTTAAGTGTCAACCGCTATCGCCAGAACGTTCGCGAAGCGATAGACCACGACGACCCTGAAGAAATCCTTGAGGAGCTTGAAAGTCTTGAGAGCGAAATCGCTTCCGGTATCGCGGAGTTACGAGGGATGCTGAAATGAAGCGACCCGATGCTCCGCTCGAAACGTTGATAACCATCGAAGGCGGTGGCACGCCGAGCAAGGCGCGGCCCGAGTTTTACAAAGGTGCTATACCCTGGGTCACGCCAAAAGACATGAAGTCTTGGGAAATTTTCGATTCGCAAGACCATATTACGGCCGAGGCAATCGAGGAGAGCACGACTAAACTCATTCCAGTCGGCGCAGTTCTCGTGGTCATCCGCTCCGGCGTGCTTAAACATTCCCTCCCTATCGCGATCAATCGTGTGCCAGTGACTCTAAATCAGGACATGAAAGCCCTTCGGTGCGGGAAAGACCTACATCCCGAATACCTCGCGCGCGTCCTCCAGGCATTTTCGCCGCGGTTGCTACAGACCGTCCGCGGAACAACCGCCGACAATATCTCGACCGACGTTCTTCGCCGTCTGGAAATCCCTGTGCCTCCATTGCACGAACAGAGACGGATCGCCGAAATTCTGGACAAGGCCGACGCTTTGCGGGCCAAGCGCCGGAAAACGATCGGAATGCTTGACGAGTTGGCTAGCTCGACGTTTACGGAGATGTTCGGCGATCCCGTCGCAAATCCTAAAAACTGGCCTAACACCGGATTAGGCGATCATCTGAGCTTCCAACTGTACGGCCCGCGCTTCTACAACGAAGCCTACACACCACACGGTGTGCGAATTGTCCGCATCACTGACCTTGATGCCCAAGGGCGTCTTAACTTCTGCGAGATGCCGCGCCTCGACGTTTGCAAGGAAGACTTGGAGAAATATGCACTGCAGCCTGGAGATATCATTTTTGCCCGAACTGGCGCGACGGTGGGCAAAGTGGCATTGATTCGCGAGGGAGATCCTCCGTGTATTGCCGGCGCGTATTTCATTACGATGCGGTTCGGGAATTCCATTCATCCGGAGTATGCCCGCGCGGCGCTAGTCAGCCCAGCTGTCCAAGCCATCGTCTGGAAAAGATCCCAACAAACCGCCCAGCAGAATTTCAGCGGACCGGGACTTCGCTCTCTTCCCATGCCCGTCCCACCTCTGGAATTGCAGGTGAAATTTGCCGAAATTGTCCGTTCCATCGAGTCGCAAAAGCAAAAGCTCGTCGTGTCACTGAATTATTTCGATCAGCTCTTTGGCTCGCTCCAGGCCCGTGCCTTCGAAGGTGGAAGACCCCACGAACTCATGGCGAGCTGCCTGTTCGCTCCCGCACGTCTCGGAGGCCTTGCAGAGTCGTTGCAATAACTGAGAATACGGTATATGGCGGCACCGGCACCGCATGCACGATTTACGGATTTCTTCGGCGTATTAAATAGCGCTGCGGCGCCTGCACGAGTTCCATATACGGGTGACGTATTCCGTTCCGCGCCTCCCAGGTGGATGTCCAAGCCGTACCGCCTCACCGGAGTGGGAGCTGTGTTGGCTGGCGGACGGTGGAACGTAAGGGGCCTCATGCCCGCGATTTACTTTAGCATGACGCAGGAGGTCGCCTTGGCGGAGGCTGACGCCAAGGCAAAGCGGTATGGCTGGGCATCCCTTTCATACCCGGCGAAAACTCTGGCCGCATTTCAACTGAAGTTGCACGCGGTTCTCGACCTTACGGATGCCGCCACGTTGAAGGCCTTGAACGTGAAGAAGAAAGAACTGATCGGCTGTGATTGGGAAGCAGAACAGTTGGCATTGCAGGAACCCCTCACCCAAGCGCTGAGTCGGGCGGCTTTCGAGACATTCGCAGAGGGTCTGGTTGTCCCATCAGCGCGTGCAAACGGGGCCAATGTCATCGTTTTTCCCACAAATCTAAAGCTCGGCTCGGCAATTAACGCCCACGATGAAGCGAATATTCCGTTTGTTCACGGCCTATAATGTTTAGTGACTGCATGCAAATTTGCATGCATTTTGGTTGCCCTGATCAAGCGGCCGATAGTAAAATAGGGCGAGCGAAAGGAAAGCGATGCAGTCCAAAGCGAGCAAAAGGGCCGCAAAACAAGGGAAGTGGGGAGTTGCGATCAGTGGGCGCAGCCATTCCATTCGGCGATTTCACCACGACGCAAAGGTGGAATTTACCGGCCTATCGAGGCCACACGTTCGAAAGTTCACATACTCTCAAAAGGGCCATGGGCACGGCTCGGCGCCCCTGGGGCCATCACAACGTCATGTGGCAAGAAGCTCCGATTCCGTTACCGTCGTGACGCGGGAAGCCGCCGCGGAAAAGCTTGTTCAGAAAGCCGACCCATCGGACGTGAAACAGCTTTGCGAGCGCTACCGCCTTCGCCGAGAGGACTTGGGGCGAATGACGGGGTTCTCGCTGCGTGCTTTGGCCGGTTGGTACTCTGGAAAGCTCCCCAGCGAACCGGCGAAGCGCCGGCTTCACGAGATCCGACGGTTGTTGGATTCCCTTGCCGAAATCGTCACGCCCGAGGCGATAGCGCCCTGGTTGCGGGAGCGGAACCCTGCCTTCGACAATATGACGCCGATTCAGGTCATCGAGGTGGGTGAGATCGACCGGCTTTGGCAGATGGTTTACCATATGGGTTCCGATGTCGCGGATTGATTCGGCTGGGCTTTAAGGGGCGATGACTCCCTCCAACTTTCAATTCCTTTCCTCCCAGTGGCCCGCGTTCGCCGAGGCTGCGGCGACGGCGGAGCGGTACGCGAACTCAGACCCGCGATCGGCCTGCTTCCACGCGCGGCGAGCGTTGGAAATGGTGGTCTCGTGGCTGTTCGATTCCGACAGCGATTTTCGTCGGCCTTATGACCGAAACCTGGCGGCACTGCTGGCTGAGCCTTCGTTTAATCAGCATGTGCCGCCGCCGATTGCTCTGAAATGCCGGGCAATCAGAGACCTTGGTAATCTCGCGGTACATTCGAACAGGCCAATTCGCGACACCGATGCGCGGAAGGCGGTGCAGGAGCTGTTTCACATCTGTTACTGGTTTGCGCGAACCTATGCCAAGAATTGGAGCCATGAAGGGCTGAAGTACGACCCGAGCCTGCTTCCTGAAGCACCCGCGGTGGTCGCCGCGCGGGGCGCCAAGGCGGAGCAGCAGGCGGCGGAGAGCCTCAAGAAGCTTTCTGACGAATTGGCCGTAAAAGATAAAGCTGTTGCCGAGGAAAAGGCGCGGCGCGAATCGCTTGACGCGGAGTTAGCGAATGTACGAGCCGAGCTCGCGGCCGCGGTAGCAGAGGCCAAGAAGAAAGCGGCACTCGTTCCGGACAATCACGATTATTCCGAAGCACAAACGCGCGACCTGTTCATTGATCTACTGCTTCGCGAAGCCGGCTGGGACCCGGCCGCGAAGGACGTCTGCGAATACCCGGTGACGGGGATGCCCAATAACTCGGGCGAGGGGTTCTGCGATTATGTGCTTTGGGGCGACGATGGCCTGCCGCTGGCGGTCGTGGAAACGAAGCGAACAAAGAGAGATGCCGTGATTGGCCAGCGACAGGCGGAGCTATATGCGACCTGTCTGGAAAAGAAGTTTGGCCGCCGTCCGATCATCTATTACACAAATGCTTATGAAACTTGGGTCTGGGATGATGCGCATTATCCGCCGCGCCAGGTGCAGGGGTTCCACAAGAAAGATGAGCTGGAACTGCTGATCCAGCGTCGGCAGACCCGTAAAGACCCGCTCACTCAGAAGATCAATCGCGCGATCGTCGAGCGGAGCTACCAGCATGCCGCGATTCGCGAAGTCGCGGACGATCTCAAAAGCAGCCGTCGGCAGTTCCTGATCGTCATGGCAACCGGTGCCGGAAAAACGCGGACGGTTGTTGCGCTTTGCGATCTTTTGCAACGTTGCAATTGGGTGAAACGCGTTTTGTTTTTGGCCGACAGGAACGCGCTGGTGAACCAGGCGGTGGATGCATTCAAGAAGCATCTGCCGGATTCGTCGCCGGTGAATCTTGTGACCGAGCGCGAAGCGGAAGGCAGCCGGGTTTACGTTTCGACCTATCCGACGATGTTGAACCTGATCGAGGAGATGAAGGCCGGCGAGCGACGCTTTGGCGTCGGGCACTTCGATCTGGTGGTAATCGACGAGGCGCATCGATCGGTTTATCAGAAATACCGGGCGATCTTCGAATACTTTGATTCGCTTCTGCTGGGATTGACCGCGACGCCGCGGGATGAGGTGGACCGCGATACGTACAAGCTTTTCCAGCTTGAGAAAGGCGTTCCGACCTACCACTACGAATTGAGCGAAGCGGTGGCGGACGGATATCTGGTCCCGCCACAGCCGGTGTCGGTGCCGCTGAAGTTTCCGCGCGAGGGGATCAATTACGACGATTTGAGCGATGAAGAAAAAGACGAATGGGATGCTGTTGAGTGGGACGAGGATGGACAGATTCCCAAGCGTGTCGAGCCGGAAGCGGTGAATAAATGGCTGATGAACGCCGACACGGTCGACAAGATGTTGGCGTTTTTGATGGAGAAGGGCCTCAAGGTCGCAGGGGGCGATCGGCTCGGCAAGACGATCATCTTTGCCAAAACGCGCGACCACGCCCATTTCATTCGCGAGCGATTTGATGCGAATTATCCAGAATTTAAGGGAAGCTTCGCGCGGGTCATCGAGCACAAGGAGCCTTACGCGCAAAGCATTCTCGATGACTTCAAAGAGCCCGAAAAGCAGCCACATATTGCAATCAGCATCGACATGCTCGACACCGGCGTGGACGTGCCCGAGTGCGTGAATCTGGTCTTCTTCAAGCTGGTGCGATCGAAGACGAAATTTTTCCAGATGCTGGGGCGCGGCACGCGGATGTCGCCGAACCTTTTTGGGCTGGGCGTGGATAAGGAGTTCTTTTACGTCTTCGATTTCTGCCAGAACCTCGAGTTCTTCAACCAGAATGCGAAGGGAATCGAAGGCAGCCTGCAGCAGTCGCTGGCTGCGCTGCTTTTCCTACGAAGATTGCAACTGCACCAGGCATTGGGGAGTCCAGCGGCAGCCAACAATGATTGGGCAAGCGTTCGGAAAGAGGTTGGCGATGTTCTGCATGAAACCGTCAGCGCGATGAATGTAAACAACTTCCTCGTGCGCCCCCATCGCCGGGATGTGGAGAGTCTGTGGGATCGTGCCGCGTGGGATTCTTTGGACGCCGGCCGATACGCCGACATCGGCCACAAATTGGCGGGATTGCCCACGACGCTTCCGCCTGAGGACGAGACGGCCAAGCGATTCGATCTACTTATGCTCAAGCTGCAGCTTGCTGTGGTGACGCACGACATCAGCTATGAACGGCTCCGCGACCAGGCAAAAGAAATCGCATCCGCGCTGGAGGAAAAGAAGGATCTCCCGATGGTCAGCGCGCAGATGGAGCTGATTCTGGACATGCAGACCGATGAGTGGTGGACGGACGTCACACTAAGCATGCTCGAAAACGCGAGGAAAAAGCTGCGCGACCTCGTGCGATTCATCGATAAGGTCCGGCGTCAGATTGTGATTACCGATTTCACGGATACGCAAGGCGAGGCCAGGCCCATGCCCCTGACTGCAATCGCGCCGGCGGTGGACATTGCGCAATACAAAAAGAAGATGCGGCACTTTTTGAAAGAGCACGAAAATCACATTGCGCTGCGACGGTTGCGCGAGAATCTTCCGCTGACAGCGAAAGATTTGGAAGAGTTGGAACGCTTGCTCTACGAATCAACCCAATTGGGCGACAGGGCCGCCTTTGAGCGCGCCTATGGAAAACAGCCCAGCTTGGGCACCTTTATCCGCCGATTGGTCGGTTTGGACCGCGAAGCTGCGAAAAAGGCTTTCGCCGAGTATCTGAACACGGCGGTCTACAGCGCGAAACAAATTCGCTTCGTTGAGATGGTCATCCAATATCTCACTCAAAACGGCGTGATGGATGCGGCGCTCCTGTATGAAACACCCTATACCGATCTGGACGCGGCTGGGTTGGATGGGCTCTTTACTGATGAGCAAGCCAATCGGATCGTCGGGATTCTGGCAATGATCCAAAACAATACCGGCGAACGAGCATCTGCGTAGGGACGGCACCGATTTCGGCGCAGAGGGTTCCGTAGAGGGTCGGGAAGCCAAAAGTCGTCTTGCGTTAGATTCCCCGTTCATTTGAGGGCGGACGCACCCCGGCGGCGACCGTCGAGATATTTTCGACGCATCGCCGCCGTGGGGCGGAATTCGTAGTTTTCCCTCAGTTTCACCCATCCGAATTGAGCTGATGATTCTTCACAAACTGCTGCAAGGCCTGCGTCGCGTGGTGCTGGACTTCATCGAGGACAAAATCCGCTAAGCCGCGTTGCGGAAAAGATCGAGAAATCGATCTTCGTATTGCTTGAACAGGCCGAGGCGATCCAGTTCGTGTTTCAATTCAACCGCTTTGGTTCGATCCTGCTTTGCTCTTTCGAATAAAGTTTCGATCTTCGCCTTCATGACGGGATCGACAGGCTTGCGGTTTTCCGCGGCAAGTTCGTCCCGCGGAATCGGCTCGGATCCGTCCAGGTCCTGCTCCGGCAGGCCTTTTTCGAGCGCGGCCTGATGCTGCAGCATCTGGAAGAATTCTTTGATTTGCGCATTCACGGCTTCCGCGTGGTGGGCGAGGGTGCCAAGGTCTATCTTGATGCCAAGCAGTTGCGTGAATTTCTCGAGGACGGCGTGCGCTGCACCGGGATTCGGGGCAGACGCTGCGAAATAGGGAAGTTCGCCCAGCAGGCAGGTACCATGCAGCCCGCTTTGCGCAGCCGCGGCAAGAAGGACGCCGTTCAACCCGCTGATTTGCCCGCTTTCCAGCGGCTGCGCTCCCAGATTGCAAACCTTGGCGAGCGTCGGCTGATCGGTGGCAACCGCAAAGGCCTGCGCGGTGGCGCCCGGCTTGAGCTGCGTCGCCATCGCGGCAAAAGTGAAAACTTCTTTCACCCCGCGAGAGGCCGCATAGTCGATCACTCGCTTGCACAGCGCAAGACCATGAGCCAGCGGCTGTACTTCACCCATGAAGATCAGCAAATCATGCTTCTCGTTCGGGTCGTTCCATTCAAAAACTCGGTTCTGCGGCAAGTGCCCAACCGTTGCTATGCCGTGGCTCACCTCAACGCTCTGAACGTCGAAGAACTCCTTCATATCCAGATCGGTCACCCGGCGCGCCCGGATCTGCTGGAGCAAATAATCGCCGGCAATGAGTGCCACACTTCCCATGCCCGGCCAGATCGCTACCAGAATCGGATCGTGAAGGTTGGTCGTGTCAGACATATGCCGCTCCTTGATCGACTAACGCCCCGGCCGGCTTTTGGCTCAGGAGTTACAAGGGGACTCGAATTCGAGTAACAGCCGCTGCCCGGTGTCGGACTCGACCCGCAGGGAGGTTTCAATTCCGTCGCTCCTGGTCACCGTAACTTTCGATGGCGCGGCCACAAATTCGGTCACGGTCGCCCGGTCCAAACCCAGTTTCACGCGCACAGTCGGCTCTTGCCCCTCGCGAGTTTGATCCGCGGTTAGAGCCAGTAACGGCGCGCAGCTAACAACCGATTCGAGCCCCACCTGGGCGGAGAATTGTTGGACCGACACTGGCCGTCCCCGGAAGCGACGGATGATTTTCTCGAAAGAGGGCAGCCATTCGGCGCGATCAAGGCGGCGCGAATCCAAATGCGGGTGCTGCACTGGTGCTGCCGGAGCGCTACCGGCGATCATGCTTTGTGCGAGCGTCTCTCTCCGTGGCTCAACATGAAGCAGGAGGGGGTATCCATCAGCGGCCTCGATTTCAAGCGACACAGGGCAATTGTTGTCCCACTGCGCCACGCGGACATGCCTGGCATTGAAAACGGTGTGCGATTGATAGGTTCGCAGAGTATTTCCGAGGATCACCTCGACGTCGGTTTCATCATCTGGCCTGGTCTGGACCACCAGCCCAATCAGTGGAAGGTTCCTCGCGGCGCGTTGCAGGCCTGCCTTTCCACCCACGGAATCGATATTCATCAATTTGCCGTGATGGCGACGGCTGAAAGAATCAAAGAATTCTTTCCATTCGCTTTTGGGGATTTCTCGGGTTTCCATCCGTATCGCTCCTGTCTTCTTTGATATGAGGCCGATTGAGCGGCGACAATCGGTCAGCAGCAGGCAGGGCGGATAAGGAAATGTCCCGTACGCTGATCGGAATAATTCCTAGCCTGGGAAGGTCATGAACGCGAAGGGCGAATTGCGCGAATGCATTGCACGATGACATCTCCCGGGGAGTTCTTGGAAATGTGCCGGGATGCACCGGCCTCCATCACCCGCGCGACATAGGTCGCGTTGTCATGCAGCGACAGAACCAGCACCGGCCGTTCTGGCCAGCAGGTTTTGAGCTTTTCCAGCAGCTTCATTCCCTGGCCGCCTTGTAGCGACGTATCCATCACGACCAGGTCCGGCCGACAGGTGTCGATCGCGCGGATAGTGTCGGAGCCGCCATCAGCGGTTCCGCAAACGATCAGATCGGGCTCGCCGTCGATCAGTTGCGTGAGGGAAGTCCGCATCAGATCGTGATCGTCGATCAGGAAAATCTTGATTTTGGAGGGCGTGGGGCGAGATGCATTCATGGAGAACCATCGTATTGAGCACTCCTAGTCATTGCAGCCGCACGCGCGGCTGCTTCATTCCGGTACGCCCACGAGCCCAAGACAAAAGTGGGTGGCCAGTGATTAACGACTGGTAGGCAAATTATTCAAACATGATGGCGCGAAACAAATCAGGCGTTCACGTCGAGCGAGCCTAGGTTGTTCACCTATCTCATTTAAAAGACGGGGTTCTCGAGGGGTGTGCACGGCAGAGCTCGCTTGGAAAGCTTCAATTCGCATGAAAAAAATTGGTTGAGCGGACGGACCCCCCCGCCCGCTCAACCAAAGTGAGATCGCCAAATACAGCTTGATGGCGATGCATTGGGCCTGCAGGCTGTCACCCATTCCAGCCAACACAGGTCACACCCGCAGCACGAACGAAAGTGAGACAGGCTTCTCACTTTCGACTCGTGCCACCCTATTCTCCCTCAACCCTTCCCGCAGCCAACCGCAGCCGGACAATTCCCAATTGCGCCTTCGCCGGTCATCCCTCCAACTGAGGCTCGAAGCCGACTTCCTGGTAACTCCTGTGATTCAAATCGCGATCGCGGCCGCGCGATCGATCTTCGATGCGCGCTCGCCGTTCGCGTCGTGTCGTTGGCGGGCCGTCGCCCACATGCAGCACGCCATCAAGCTCGTCGATCTGCATCTTTCGAGCGATTTCATCCGGAGGGTGATACATCATCAGCCTCTGGCCGGGCGCCGACTGCATCCGGCCCAAGTTTGTTTTTATTCACTTCTCTTCACGCGGATGCACCGTCAGGACCGGGCACCGAGCTTTTCGAATCACGCGATCGGCGACGCTGCCCAGCAACAGGCGCGTGATCGGGCTTCGGCCGTGGGTTCCCATCACGATTAGGTCGATCGCGTGTTCATCCGCATACTTCACGATCTGATCCGGCGGGAATCCGCGGCTCACCCAAAACGTCGCATGAAATTTCTCCCGGTCGGCCTCTGATAGAACTCGGCTGATCGCTTCACGTGCACTCTTTTCGACAGGTTTCCAGTAGTTTTCTGAAGGCATGTATTGCCCGATCATGACAGGCATCACTTCATCGAGCACGTGCAGGACGTGCAGCGAGCCTTTCATCGCCTCCGCAAGTGTCTTGGCGTAATCCAGCGCATCGGTTGCAGCCTTGCTGAAATCGGTGGGAACCAGAATCCGCTTGATGGCGGCCATCGCTACCTCCACTTTTTTCAATCGAGGCAGGGATAACGCGCAACGCAGTGTGGATGAATCGGCAAGAGCACTCGTTGCCGCCTAGGAAGAAATCCGACGGCATCCGGAGAATCGCTGATCTGTGTTTTAGGAAAATCGCCAATGGCTTGGCGGCGACCAATCGCAAGACTGAGAGTGGTGATAACGGTGAGGGTTTATGATTGCGGTTGGTACTCTCTTAACGCGAATTCGCAAAGCCCTGGCCTCTCTGACGTCGCCCGCGCAATCCACGAGATTGGTGAAGCACACAATCGTGCGACGCATTCCAGTCAAAGGCCGGCTCGTGCGCGTTCAGACGACTTACTACACCTTTGCTGAACCCTCTGCTGCCAGGCTGGGAGACGACGACGTCTGCTAGGCCGCTGCGTCTTTTCTATCGGAGCAATTCCATGTCCCTTTCCAGAAAAAAACGGGTTCGCCGCGTCGAGCGGTTGGAGTGTCGCCGGCTCCTTTCGGCAGCATATTCAGTAGTCGACATTGGATCGCTGGGCGGCTCGGGAGTCTTTCCCGCCGCGGTTGCGGATAACGGCGACGTCGTCGGATATGCGAGCCTGCAATATACCGGCCTGACTCATGCCTTCCGATACACCCACGGAGTTATGACCGATCTGGGAACGCTCGGCGGCGCGACTAGCGCCGCACAAGCCATCAACAACACCGGACAGATCGTCGGGAGTTCGCTGGACTCGTCTGGCCACGAGCTTCCATTTCTCTATCAGAACGGCGCGACGGAGCGTCGATAATGTGAGATCGCGCGCCCCGTCGGCGACGGTCGAACAAGTTCGACGCATCGCCGCCGCGAATTGGAATTCGTAATCTCTTTTCGCTTCACCCATCCGAATTAAGCTGATAATTCTTCACAAACTGCTGCAAGGCCGGCGTGGGGTGATACTGGAGTTCATCGAGAATCAGGGCGTTGCGGAATCGGCCCATGTCGAGGTAGGCGCGATAGTCGGCGGGGATCTGGGTCCCGGACAGCGTCACCTTTCCGTTAAACGCCTGCTGATAGAAGCTTTCTTCGTACATGTTCTGGCGGGTGGCGGACATCTGCTTGAGCATGTCGAAGAGCCATTGCGGGCTCGAGGCGGGGCCCTGCGCAATTTTCGAAATCAGTTGTCGCTGGTGGGGCGTGACCAGTTCGATTCGGCCGACCATCGCACGCGTGACATAGGCGCTTTGCGAAACGCGCAGTGGGAGGTACTGCTCCGTCCAGACCGGCGGCACCATGAAAAACAGGCGGGTGCCGGGCCGTTTGAAATAGGAGACTTCCCAGGTGTTGAGCAAGCCGTCTGCTTCATCGCCATACAGACCTTGCGCGACAAGGGCAGCGCGCAGCTCATGGCGGAGGCGCGACAGGGAATCGGGGCGATAATCGTCGGCAGAAAAGGAAGCCGGGATTTTTGCGAGGGGCTCGTTTCCGTTGCGCTGCATCGAAATCGGATCGATCGTCCGCACGGCACAGCGTCCGTCCTGTCGTACATCTACCAGCCAGAGGGGGCCGACGGTGAATCTCGGGTCGGCCTTCACCCATTGGGCCCAGTCGGCACGGATTTGGAGTTGATCGTTCGTCACATCGCGCGAAATCGTCAGCGGTGCTTTGAGATGTCCGACGCCGCGATAGAAGAGATACCGCTCGCTTTCGCCGGCAGCGGTGGTGACGTTGGCCGCTTCTACTTCGCGCGGGGCGGTCCAGACGCGCTCAGAGGTTTTGGGGCCGGTCCCATTCGTTCCGACGGTGAGGTTATGCCAGGCGAGTGAGCCGACGGTGGCGCTGGTGAGCGTGCCATGCTTGATGGTTTCATCATGCAGGCCCGGGGCGCTGGCCTTGGCATCGGGATAAAACTGCGTGAGCCAGCCGCCCTTGAATTGCACATCCACATCGAGATGCACCGGCGGGCTGCCCTGCGGAAGATGGAAATAAATCACCGGCGTTTCGAGCCGAACCAGCACTTCCTGATCGCAGCGTGGCCAGCCTTTGAAATAAATGGGCGGCACCTGCGAGGCCGTCTGGATCAGCTCACCATGCAGGTTATGAACGAACGCGGGGACCGGCTCATCGTCGGTGTTGATGCCGCCGATGGCGTTGCCACGTTCGTCCTGAAGCGAAGTGAAAGTTCCCCATTCGTGGACGATTAGACGCTGATCGCCGCTGGATGCGCCCCATGTGGCGCTGGCACAGAGGCCCGCCACCAGAAGAGCGGTCGATTTCAAAACCGTTTGCAGCTTCATGGAAACTCCTTTCTGTTTCAGACCATGAAATGCGCTTGGCTCTGAAGTAGGGCCGGCGGGGGAATCCAATAGATGAAAATTTTGGGATAATGGATTTGGGGCGAGCGGCTACTAGATAATTAGCGCGGGAGAGCGGTTCTGCTCGACCCTGGTGCGCCAAGGACGCCAAGGAGCCAAGAGCGCCAAGGAAGAAAAGGCAAAAGAATTTTCTTGGCGCCCTTGGCATCTTGGCGTTCTTGGCGCGATGAATAGATGTGATGCGAAGTGGCGTGAAGTGTGGACCGCGAATCGCGAGGCGGCATGACCGACGCACAGTTGGTGCGCGAGGCGCTCCAAGGCGGAGATGGCGCGTACGAGCAGCTCGTACGGCGATGGTCGCCGCGCGTAATGGCGGTCTGCCATGCGCGGCTCGGGCGCGCGGACTGTGTCGAGGATCTGACGCAGGAATCGCTGCTGCGCGCGCTGCGATCGCTTGCGAGTTTGTCGGAGCCGGAAAAATTCGGGCCGTGGGTCTGCGGCATCGCGACGCGCGTCTGCCTGGACTGGCTCAAGTCGCGACGACGCGGAGATGTGGAATTTTCGGCGCTGTCGGATCAGCAGCCAAGCTGGCCCGCGAAAGAGAGCGGTAACGATGTCGATCGTCTGGAAGAAATCGATCGGCTGATGAGCGAAGTGGAAAAACTTCCGCTGCCGCATCGCGAGGTATTGATGCTTTATTACTACGATGACTTGACTTATGCCCAGCTTGGCGAGGTGCTGAATGTTTCAGCCGCCACGATCAACGCCCGGCTCACCCAAGCCCGGCAGATGCTTCGCCAGCGACTGGGTGCAACGCAAGGGGACCACCGCCAGCCATGAACTGCCAGCAGTATGAAAATCTCCTGTCCGCCCGGCTCGATGGGGAGCTTTCTCCAGAGGAAGAAGCGCATTTGCAGGCGCATCTGGAGAGTTGCGTCGCATGCCAGGCGGTTGCTGCCGCGATGGAAGAGCAGGATGAGCGACTCCGCGGGGCGTTTCGCCTGAGGCGAAGTGCTGCGGCGTCGGCTGCGCAGAAAACTCTGACCGAGCTGCCCAAAATTAAACTAAAGGTTCCGGACACCTTCAGTTCAGAATCGCAGAAAATTCAGGCCGGAGGCGAAATAAAGGGCTCTTTCCCCGTAAGTTCTAAGCAGGCTGCAGGCCAAATAAAGGGTCGTGTCCCCTTTAGTTCTGAATGGCTGCCTTTGGGGTTGGCGGCTGCAGCGGGGTTTTTGGTTGCGGTATTGATTTTCAGGCCTTGGCAGAAGTCGCCTGAGATTGTGCGCACGATTACGCAGCAATCCGCAACGACGCAGGTCGCTTCGACCACCCAGCCCGATGCCGTTTTTACCTGTGGCCAATTGGCGCTGGCGACGGGGAAGGTGGAGGTTCGACCGCGTGATAGTTCCGTGTGGCGGCCGATGGAAACGGGCGGGTCTGTGCCGGTGGATGCATGCGTTCGCACGGGCGATGGAATTCGCTGCGAATTTCAGATGACCGATGGCTCGGTCGTCCGCTTGAATCAGGATAGTGAACTGCGATTTGCGGGTTCACGTCGACTGGAGTTGACGGGCGGGCAGGTCTGGTCGGGCGTGGCGCAGAACAAGACGCCGTTTGTGGTGTCGGCGGATCCGACGACGATCACCGCCGACAGCACGCGTTTTGATCTCAGCAAGACGCCCGAGAAGACGAGCCTGGTCGTATTCGACGGCGCGGCGCAAGTGAAAATGAGCGGCACGGATCTGCGCGTGACTTCGGGTCAGGAGATGCAGATCGTCGCTGGGCGGGCGTCGCAGCCGCGGCCTGTGCCTGATCTGTCGCTGGCTGCGCAATGGATCGATGAGCTTCTCTTGCTCAAGGGGCGGGACAATCCGGAGCTGACGCAGCGCATCGACGATCTGCTCGCTCGGCTGGGCGAGGACAAGATGCAGTATCTCTATGAAAACGAAATCCGGGGTTTGGGCGATCACTGCGTTTTGCCACTGACGCGCTACATTCAATCCGATCGCTCCGCGCGCGAGCCGGCGCGCCGTCGCCGGGCGGCGGAGATTCTTTCAGATTGCGCGCAGCCATGGTGCGTTCCCTATCTGATCGAACTGCTTTCCGACCATGATGGCGACGTCCGCGCCGCCGCGGGGCGGGCGCTGATTCGCGTGAGCCACGTCGATATCGGAAGTGATGAGCAGTGGCGCAATGCCTCTGGCTCCGACCGCGCCGAGCTCATCTCACGATGGCAGCAATGGTGGAATCGGAATAAATCTCATATCCCGGGGGCGGAAGTGCCTGAAACGAAGGATCACGCACCAGCTAGCAAGGTGTGAGCAAACCGATAGCGCAGTCAAAGAGCGAGTTTTCAGAGGTGGTGTTAAGATATTGACTGCGATGAGGTACCGCCGACTGCGTACGTTTGACGAGTTTTATCACGAGAGCCGTTATGCGCTCATTCTGTTCGTCCTGACGATTCCGACCGTTCCGTTAGTTCTCTGTGCCGTAAAGTTCTTTTACCCAAGTCTTTTAACTTGGACCCAAATCATTGTTTTGCCGCTCGCAGTCAATTCAGTTCAAGCTGTTGGACTTCTCCTTAACGCAGTCGTCTGGTCTTGTCGCTTGAAACGGCAAATGAGGGATAAACAGGCACCTGATTCAGGGTCACATTAGCGACCTTTCCGCATTTTGACTCATAATTTGCCGACAAGATGGCGAAAGCGGGCTTCTTTGCACCGTCTTAAGGGTGTAGAATGCCCGGACCTTTCGAAAGGGAGCCGCAAGCGAATGGGAAGTCGGCGGTTCTTAATTATTTGTACGGCGGCGCTACTGGCATGGAGCGTGTCGCGGGCGATCCGCGCTGATGCGGATGCGGATTCGGGCGGGGCGAAGCTGTTGCATTTGGATGCTGCGAAGGCGGGGCCATATGACTACTCGGCGGCACGCAAGCTGTGGGCATTTCAGAAACCGGTAGAGCCTGCCATCCCGGCGGTTCGCGATTCCAGTTGGTGCAAATCGCCGATCGATCATTTCGTGCTGGCCAAGCTGGAAAGCAGGGGGCTGAAGCCTGCGCCAAAGGCCGACAAGATCACCCTCATCCGTCGCGCGACTTACGATCTGACCGGCCTTCCGCCTTTGCCGGAGGATGTGGATCGATTTGTTCAGGACGATTCGCCGGATGCGTTCGCAAAGGTGATCGATCGGCTTTTGGCTTCACCCGCCTACGGTCAAAACTGGGCGCGGCACTGGCTGGATGTGGTTCGCTATACCGATGCCTTCGATTCGCGCAGCCTCAAGGGCGACGTGATCGGCGACGGCGATGTTTCCAATGCCTGGCGATATCGCGACTGGGTGGTCAAAGCCTTCAATGAGGATCTGCCTTACGACCAATTCGTCATCAATCAGATCGCGGGCGATCTGCTGCCGGGCAAGAATGGCGAGACGAATGTCGATGGCATCGTCGCGACCGGGATGTACGTCATCGGCAACTGGGGCCCGGGCGATGCGGACAAGGAAAAGATGCTCACCGACATCGTCGATGATCAGATCGACGTGACCGGCCGGGCGTTTCTGGGGCTGACGCTGGCATGCGCGCGTTGCCACGATCACAAGTTCGATCCGATTCCAACAGCCGACTATTACGGCCTGGCGGGCATTTTCTTTTCCAGTCATATCCTCCCCGATCCCGGGCAGAAGACCGCGGGCTCGCTGGTGGCGAAGGTCTCGCTGGATTCTGTGAAGGACACGCAGGAGCGCGCGGCCCACGAGAAACGCATCGCCGACGCGAAGGACAAAATCGAAAAACTGCTTGACGAATCATATCAGCAGAAGTTCAAGGCGATGCTGCCTCGCCTGGATGAATACCTGATGGCACTGCGCAAGCTGGAGCAGGCGAAGGGCAAATCGAAGGATCTTTCGGGGCTTGCAACAAAGGATCATCTTGATCCGATCAGCCTGGAGCGGATGGATGATTACGTCGATCGGCAGCTCCATCCCCAGCGGCAGCGCACGTTGCTGACAACCGCTCGCAATAACGTGAGCGGACTGACAGGGGTCTCGGCCTGGACGGGGCCCGCGGATATGCCGCCCAGCGTAACGGTCAACACGACCAGCGAAGAAGTTTCCTACAACACCATTTCGCTGCCGGCCCGTTCGGTGGCGGTGCATCCTGGACCAAAATCAGGCGTTGCGATCGGATGGTGCAGCCCGATTACGGGCGTCGTGCGCGTTTCGGGAGAGCTGATCGATTCCGACCCGACCTGCGGTAACGGCATCGACTGGTCGCTGGATTTAATCCCATCGCGCGGCATGCAGCGCATCGCATCCGGCACTTACACCAATGGAGGGAGACAGCGCCTCTCATCAGGCCGGGCCGATGAAGATCTCGATGCGGTCACCGTTAACAAGGGCGATGTGATTCGTCTGACGGTCTTCCCCAAGGGGGATTATTCCTGCGATACGACGACGGTGGAGCTGAAGATCGAGGAGCCGACGCATAAACTGATCTGGAATTTGAAGGATGACGTGCTGGATGATTTCCACGCCGGCAATCCGCATAGCGACCGCCTGGGTCACTCGGCGGTGTGGGAGTTCGGCGAAGTGCCGGACGAATTGCCGAATAACGTCGCCGCCTCCGATATTGCCTCGAGCACCTGGGACGATCTGTTTGGCTCTTCGGATGATGATGCCCAGAACGCTGCCGAATCGATGCGCGATGTTCTGAAGCTGATCGATGCGCAGGCGCAGCGGAACCAGAGGACCGGCAAGGGAAAGCCGCTAAACTTAAAGGGATCCAATGCAATTTTGTATCGAGCGCTGAGCGATCCGCGCGGGGCGTTCTGGGCCGATTCGCGCGCGAAGGACCAGAACCTGCCTGATAAGGATCGCAAGGAAGTCGCCAAGGTGCGCGACCATCTCGCATCACTGGAAAAGCGGCAATTCCCGCCGATTCCTTATGCGAATGCGATTCAGGAAGGCGGCACGCCGCAAAGTATGTACGCCGGCTTCCACGATACGAAGATCGAGATCCGCGGAAAGTACGACCAGCTCGGGGACGAGGTGCCCAGGCATTTACCGCGATTGCTGGCGGGCGACGAGCAACCCGCTATCACCACCGGCAGCGGTCGGATGCAACTGGCCCAGTGGATTGCCAGCAAAGACAACCCGCTGACCGCGCGCGTCATGGTCAACCGCATCTGGCAGCACCATTTTGGTCGCGGAATTGTCCCTACCGAAAACAATTTTGGAAAGCTGGGCGTCGCGCCAACTCATCCGGAGCTGCTCGATTATCTCGCCTGCCAGTTCATGAAGAACGGCTGGTCGATGAAGGCCATGCAGCGGATGATCATGCTGTCGGCCACCTATCAGCAATCCTCCAATCCTGATCCGCAGACGCTGAAAACCGATCCGGGAAATGAGTTGCTGGGCTGCATGCCTCGCCAGCGTCTGTCGGCTGAATCGATCCGCGATTCGCTGCTGATGGACGCTGGCCAGCTCGATACCGCGCTCGGCGGCGCGCCGACCCATGACATCAACAGCCATCGACGTTCAATCTACTTGATGAGCATCCGATCGGAGCGTAGCGATTATCGAACTCTTTTTGATGCGCCTGATCCGAATGCGATTGTCGATGGGCGAATCGATTCGACCGTCGCTCCGCAGGCGCTTTTCCTGATGGATGATCCTTTTGTATTGAGCCAGGCGAAGGCGATTGCGGACCGGGCGCTGAGCGAGCCTTCAGGGAATGATGCGAAGCGGATCGAATGGCTCTATCGCCATCTTTATTCACGGATGCCCAGCGAGAAGGAAATTGCGATTGGAGTGAATGCAATCAAAGCCGAGCAGGAATCGGTTGATGGCGCGCCCGGCATGTCTAAACAAGAAGCTTGGACGGCCTATTGCCAGGTGTTGCTATGTGCCAATGAATTTGTGTACGTCGATTAGCCTTGAAATGAATCGAGGTTTGACATGATGGCTTATCCTCCCAGTCGTCGGCAGATGCTTCGGCGTTTTGCCAGCGGGTTTGGCATGCTGGGCCTCGCGGGGCTGCTGGCCGAAGACCTGATGGCCGCCGAGGGTTCGGCGATGATGCCCAATCCGCTCATCTCGCGGCCGCCGATGTACCCGGCCCGCGCCAAGCGCGTGATCTTTCTGTTCATGTCAGGCGGGCCGTCGCATGTCGATACCTTCGATTACAAGCCAAGGCTGAATGCGGAAAATGGCAAGCCGCTGCCCTTTGCCATGCCAGCCTTGATGCGCACCAAGACCGGCAACCTGCTCGGCTCCTCCTTCAAATTCTCCAAGCACGGCCAGAGCGGCCTCGAGATGAGCGAGCTGTTTCCGCATTTGTCCACCTGCGCCGATGACATGTGCATCATCCGCTCGATGGAAGCGGACAACATCAATCACAACGGCGCATGCCTGCAGATGAACACCGGGGAGCAGGCCTTCTCACGGCCATGCGTCGGATCGTGGCTGCTTTATGGGCTCGGCAGCGAAAATCAGAATCTGCCGGGCTTTGTCGTGATCAGTCCGACGCAGCCGGCTCAGGGCGCGCCGCTTTGGAGCAGCAGCTTCCTGCCGGCTGCTTATCAGGGAACGCTCGTCACCGATTTGAAAAATCCGATCTCGGACCTGCGCAATACGATGTTCTCTCGCTCGCGCCAGCGCCAGCAGCTCGACACGCTCAAAGAGCTCAATCAGCTTCACGAAGCGGCCCGCGAGGAAGACAACCGCCTGAGTTCGCGCATCGCATCGTTCGAACTGGCTTTCCGCATGCAGACTGAGGCCCCGCAGGCGTTCGACGTTTCAGAAGAGTCGGCCGCCACGCGAAAGATGTATGGCCTGGATGATCCGATGACCGAAACTTTCGGCAGGCAATGCCTGCTCGCCCGGCGACTCGTCGAGCGGGGGGTGCGCATGGTGCAGGTCTATCACACCCAGCATCTGAATCGGAAAAGCTGCCAGCTTTGGGATCAGCATGGAAACCTCAAAGCCGACTTGAAGGCCAATTGCCAGGCGAGCGATCTGCCAATCGCGGGATTGCTCAAAGATCTCAAATCGCGCGGCCTGCTGGAAGATACGCTCGTGCTGTGGGGCGGCGAATTTGGTCGAACACCCACGGCGCAAGGTAACGATGGTCGCGAGCATCATCCCTTTGGCTTCTCCATGTGGATGGCCGGCGGGGGGGTCAAAGGTGGCCTCGCCTATGGCGCAACCGACGACTACGGCTGGTACGCCACCGAAAACAAGGTCCACGTTCACGATCTGCACGCGACGATCCTGCACCTGATGGGCATTGATCACACAAAGCTGACCTACCGATACAGCGGCCGCGATTACCGCCTGACCGATGTGTACGGCAAGATCGTTCACGGCATCCTTGCATGAAGTTGGAAAAACCAAAAATGAATCGAAGGGATTTTTTGATGAGCAGCGTTGCGGCGGGGGCGGCGGCGCTTCCGGCGATCGCAGGCGCGGCTGAAACGGATCCGAAAGCCTCGTCGTCGCGTGATATTTATGAGCTTCGGCAATATCGATTGCGCAAAGGCGCGATGGAACAGCGGGCGGAGGCCTATTTCAAAGAGGCGTTGGTACCGACACTAAGTCGAATGGCAATTGGTCCGGTCGGCGTTTTCAATGTCATGATCGGCCCGGAAAGCCCGACCAAATATCTGCTGATTCGGCACGCAAGCTTCGAATCGGCGATGCAGCTTCATCACCAGCTTGCAGCGGACGAGCAATATCAGAAATCGGGTGAAGCGTTTCTCAGCGCGCCCGCGACAGACCCACCATTTGACGCGCTGGAGAGCAGTCTGTTGATGGCTTTCGAGACGATGCCGCACGTCCAAGTGCCGCCGCACCACGGCCGGATTTTCGAGCTGCGCACCTATCACAGCCCCAGCGAGCGCGCTGGCGACAAAAAGGTAGAAATGTTCAACACGGGCGAAATTGAGATCTTTCGCCGAGTTGGACTCGCGCCGGTCTTCTTCGGGCAGCGCCTCTTTGGCGCCCATCAGCCGAGCCTGACCTACATGCTGACGTACGCGGATATGGAAGGGCGACAAAAGGCATGGGGCGCTTTCGGCAAAGATCCCGCATGGAAGAAGCTCAGCACCACGCCGGGCTATACCGATGCGGAAATCGTTTCGAGCATTACCAACATCCTGCTGACGCCCGCCTCTTATTCCCAGATCTAATCGCGGTGCTGGCTTTGCGGGACGAGTCGGGCCAATCCCATGGTTGCCCATGCAGCGGCGCCGCAGGTGATAGGCTTCAAGTTCTTCGCGCTTCCTCCAGGGCGCCCATCAGGTGACGCACGCGACGTCATGGCCCAACTGCCATCGGCCTTTTGCGTGGTAATGAGGAAATTGATCGCCCGTTCGATCGCGGGATCATGAGCAGTGTGGCCCGCGAGCGCCAGGACATATAACGTCTGCCCCGTCGCGAAGGCGTCGCCCTTGCCATCCGACAGTTGACTCCAGGCGCCGTCGGCTTGTTGCAGTTTCAGTAAATGCTCACAGGCAGCATCAATGGTTGCATGCGGAGCGCCCGCGCGGATCGCGACCAATAATTTGAGAGCCGTCACCTCTTGTCCATCCGGCTCGCCGGAGCTATTGAGCCAGGCAAGCCCTTTCTGCAATGCTTTTCGATGCGACTCGGGCGTATCTGGCCCGGCTTCGCCCTGAAGAACCATGATGATCCAGGCGGCATCGGTCGTCTGGCTTTGGTTGATGGGCGGCCGACTGAGAAAAAATTCCCATGATCCGTCCGGCTGCTGCTTGCGGACGATGTCATCGGCAATCAGTTTCAAACATTGCTCTGGACCCTGGGCAAGCGTGGGAGAAGGACGCGCGGCAACCGCCATGAAAACCGCGCCGACGTTCACGCCTCGCCCCATTGGGCGCGGGTCCGGCTTCGCTGGATTCTCAGCGATGCCGGCCGCAATCATTTTCTGCGGGCTCCCAAGAGCAACGTCGGCGATGTGATTCAGGAAATCCCGATCTACGATGTATCCCTGGCTTCCCGCTTCATTGAGCGCCCAGAGCGGCATCGCCACATGATGACACGAAGCGCACCGCCCCTGTTTGACCCACGAGCCGCTTTCTGCTTGCAAGTACTCGATTGCCCGCTCGACCGAATGTTGGACCTTGCCCGTTTCGACGTGGGTCTGAGCGCCGCCTTTGCCGGCCTGAGCAAACCTGCAGAGACAAATCCCCAGCGTGAATGCCAGAATGCAATGAAGGGATTTCATAAGCACTCCACATGTAAACTTCGTGGAATCAGGGAAAGAGCACGATGATTTTACCTTGCCCACCGGCATGCACCAGTTGCATGGATAAGATTCTTCACGAAGTCATCCCGATCAACGATGCCCCATGTCCTTTGCCTGTCGCTGGGCAGCATGTTACTACTCAGCCGCAGCAGCCGGCCCAATCAATCCAAACGCAAATCCGCGCGTCGCAAACGTCGGCCTCCGAAACTTTCGCGGCTTCACAAGCCCGCGGACATGTCGCTGGAAGCATGGCAGGTGGGACTTCGCCGCCAATATGGGCGCGAGCAAAAGTTCAAGCTCGAAAACGTGGGGACCCATCCAGTCTTCTCCGATTTTGAGATCGTCAACCCGCAGAGCAAGAGCAGTTATCGCGTGGCTATTCGCGGCACGGCGCTGGGCGACAATTTCTGCTCGTGCCCGGATTTTGCCACCAACACCCTGGGGACCTGCAAGCACATCGAGTTCGTGCTGGCCAAGCTGGGACGACAGAAGGGCGTCTCGACGGCGCTCCGGGAAGGATTTCAGCCGGCCCATAGCGAAGTTTATCTGCGATATGGGGCGAGGCGGGAGGTGCGCCTGCGCCTGGGAAACGCTTGTCCGCCCGAGCTGCGCCGACTGACGCGCGATTATTTTGACGCGGATGGAATTCTGCTGCCCGAAGCGTTCGAAAAGTTCGATGAGTTTCTTGCCGCGACCGCGCACTTCGAGCATGAGCTGAAATGCTACGAGGACGTACTCGGCTTTGTCGCCGAGCTTCGCGACCGCCAGCGTCGCGAGGACCACCTGAACCGGGCGTTTCCAAATGGCATCCGCAGCGGCTCTTTCGATAAGCTCCTGAAAGTCCCGCTGTATGACTACCAGCGGCAGGGCGCGCTCTTCGCCGCCACGGCGGGCCGATGTCTCATCGGCGACGAAATGGGGCTGGGCAAGACGATCCAAGCCATCGCCGCGGCCGAGATCATGGCCAAAGAATTTGGCGTCGAGCGTGTGCTGATCGTTTGCCCGACATCGCTCAAGCATCAGTGGCAGCGCGAGATCACCCGCTTTGCCGAACGGACCGTCAAAGTGGTCGGCGGCTTGCGCGCCAGGCGGGAGCAGGATTTTGCCGCCACGAGCTTTTATAAAGTCACCAACTATAACACCATCCATCGCGATCTGGATCTGATCGCGGGTTGGTCGCCGGACCTGGTCGTCCTGGACGAGGCACAGCGCATCAAGAACTGGAATACCCGCACCGCGCAGTTCGTCAAAAAGATTGCGTCCCCATATGCCATCGTGCTGACCGGCACGCCATTGGAGAATCGGCTGGAAGAGCTGGTGTCGATCATCCAGTTCGTGGATCGCCATCGGCTCGGGCCGACCTTCCGTTTCCTGGCCGATCATCAGATCCACGACGACCAGACCGGCCGGGTGATCGGCTATAAAGATTTGGATTCGATTGGTCGAACGCTGGAACCGATTCTCCTTCGCCGTCGCAAGCAGCAGGTGCTGAATCAGCTTCCGGGGCGCCTCGACAAGCATCTGTTCGTGCCGATGACCGACCAGCAGATGGGCCACCACGAGGAGAATAAGGGAATTGTCGCAAAAATCGTCGCAAAATGGCGGCGATTCAAGTTCCTTTCCGAAGCCGACCAGCGCCGGCTGATGATCGCACTGCAGAACATGCGCATGAGCTGCGACAGTACCTACCTTCTGGATCATCAGACCGATTTTGGAGTCAAAGCAGACGAGCTGGCGACATTGCTGGGCGAAATCATCGAGCAGCCGGGCGCGAAAGTGGTCATCTTCAGCCAATGGCTGCGCATGCAGGAGTTGATCGCCCGGCGACTTAATCGACACAAGTGGGGCCACGTACTATTTCACGGCGGCGTTTCGAGCCAGAACCGCGGGAAATTGATCGATCGTTTTCGTGAAGACGATCGCTGCCGCGCTTTTCTGGCGACCGATGCGGGCGGCGTGGGACTCAATTTGCAAAACGCTTCGGTCGTGGTGAACGTCGATCTGCCCTGGAACCCTGCAGTGCTCGAGCAGCGCATCGGGCGCGTGCATCGGCTCGGCCAGAGCCAGCCGGTCCGCGTCGTCAACTTTGTCGCCCAGGGAACGATTGAAGAAGGAATGCTGTCAGTCCTGAAATTCAAGAAATCGCTTTTCTCCGGGGCATTGGATGGAGGAGAAAAGGAAGTGTTCCTCGGCGGGAGCCGGCTCAATAAATTCATGGAGACGGTGGAGAAAACGACCAGCGCGATTCCGGAGCCTGCGGCGCAGGATCCGTCGGTTGAACCTGAACGCGATCGGCAGGCGAGGGTCGAAGAGGGGCAATCACTGGCTCACGCGGAGCCAGTCGTGGGAACGGAAGGCGCCGGCATTGTTGCAGCATCGTCGGATCCCTGGTCAGGGCTACTCCAGACTGGCTTGTCGCTGCTCCAGCAATTAGCGGCGGGCAAATCATCCGCTGCCAGCGGTAAAGAATCCGGCGGGCTTAACATCGTTCATCGAGATCCGAAGACCGGCGAGAGCTATCTTAAAATCCCTGCGCCCAGTCCCGAGGTGGTCGATCGCATTCTTGGAGCGGTCAGTACCTTCCTCGAACAATTGAGGAAGTGACCTTCAAAAAAGCCGCAGGCGGGCAGGGTGGTCCTGTCCGCCTGTCGGTCTAGGTACGGCATTCGCCCCTCAATCAAGTTGATCCATCATTTATGTGTTTTGACCTTCAGGTATTTGCCGGAAATTGAAATGGTATATTTCGTGCCGAGCTTCCCGAGCAGCTCTGGTTTCACGAAGTAAGTGCCGGCTTCGACAGTGAAGCTCAGCGTGAGCGATTTCTTCTTGCCCGCGGCTGCGCCCGCAACGCCCACGTTCGCGGGCGTCCAGACATCCATCCGCACGTTGTCCTTAATGCCAGTGAGCTTCAGCGTGATCTTGGTCGTGCGATCGACGGTGAAGGTGTAGTACTGCTTCGGAAGAGCCGTCGTCAGCGTCTTGCTATCGTGCCGGCTGCCTTGGGCGAGCATGCCCCAGTTCCAGGCGGTGCCTGTGGACTGACCCGGGGCCGCGGGCGTGGTCACCGATGCCGATGTGACGTAGGTGGAGAATCCGCCGGCGTTCTGGGCGCGAACGCGGTATACGTAGGCTGTCAGCGGCGCGCCGGACATGTCATAAAAAGTGGTGTTAGTCACGTTCGCGGCGATTTCGACGAAGTTGGCGTCGCTGGGGCCTTTGCGCTCGATGTGATAATCGGTCACGGTTCCGGTGGAGGCCTGCCAGGAAAGCCGAAGCCCGCCAGACGATTGCGTGATGGTCAAACTGGTAGGTGCTGATGGAGGTGTGGTGACATTGAGCACGTCGCTATAGCCGGACATGGCGCCGCTGTTTTCGGCACGCACGCGGTAGCTGTAGACGGCGCCGCCTTGCACCGATTTATCGGTGTAAGTCGTGGAGGAGACGTTCCCCGCGATTTCAACGTAATTCGCATCGCCCGGTCCTTGCCGTTCGATGTGATACGCCGTCACCGCGCCGGTGGCCGCGGCCCAGTTCAGCGTGATCTGACTGCCAGTGACGGTGCCTGCCGCGAGATTTGCGGGGGCGGATGGCGCGACTGCGACCGGCGTGGTGACGCTCGCCGTGGAACTGTACGGACTCAGCCCTGAGCCGTTCTCGGCACGGATCTGGTAGACGTAGGTGGTGCTGCCTTGCGTCGTACTATCTGTGAATTTCGAACCGGTGACGCCTGAGGCGATTTCGACAAAGCCGCTTGCACCGACCGCTTCGCGTTCGATTCGATACGTGACATTTCCTGCACTACCCGTCCAGGTGAGCTGCACCTGGCCGGCGGCGATTGCCGTTGCCGCGAGCGTTGTCGGCGCGGCAGGTACCGCAGCGGCCATCGCGCCGGCGCCCTGCGATTCGGCCGATCCGTTGATCGCGGTGATGCGATAGTAGGACATCACGCCGGCCGGGGCGGTCGTGTCGAGATAGCTGGTACTGGTCAATGCGGTGCTATTGAGCTTAACGAATGTGGACGCATTGGTGGCTGACGTGTCGCGATAGACGTTGTAAGCCGTTACCGTCCCACTGGACGGCGCCCATTGCAGCAGCGTGCCAGCTGATGCGGCCGAGGCTTGCACATCAGTCGGGGCAGCGGGCTGCGCCGAAGGGCGCATGTTCTTGATCAGCAGGACGATGTCCTGGAAGTCGTAATTCTCAAAGGTCGCGCTGCCGTAATCGAGGCAGGCCAGCCAGGTGTTGGGAACCAGATTCCCGCTCTGGTCGCGCACGGGATAGAAGCGGACATGATGGCCACCGCCGCCACCGACGGTGTTCTTAGTGTCGTCGCTGTAGTTTCCGTCCAGCAGCCAGCCAAAGGTGCTGGAGCCGGGGTTGAAGGTTGCGGATGCGACGGATGTCGAGTTCGCTGCCAGCGGGAAAAGCGTCTGGCCGTTGTCCGTGGCATCGGTGAAAAGCTTGGTGTGAGTCGAACTGCCCTGCACGTACCAATCCACCACCGGCTCGGTCAGAACCGGTGGCGTCTGGGTTGTGTCGGCTTCATTATGGAAGCCATCGAGCTGCAGAACTGAAATCGGCTGCGACGTATCGGCGATGTTCCAGTAGGGCGAAACGACTTCTTCGCCATAATAGGTCGGCGTCGTAGCGCCCTCGGGGAAGTTGGGCTGCTGAGTGTTGGAGATGACGGTCTGGTAGCCGGCCAGCAGGTTCACAATCGTTTGCAAGCCCGGCTCGTTTTCATTTTCGGTCTGCATCTGCCAATAGCCGGCCAATTGCACGCTGCGCGTGGGGCGCGAGGCATCGTTGCTGGTGATCGTGATCGTGCCGGTGTAGACGCCGCCGGCTTTGTTCGGCGCCCAGCCGTTTTCGGTCACGGTGTCGTTGGTCTGGTTGTCGGAATGAACTGGGCCGACGCCCCACTGGAATTCCAATTGAAGATCGTACGAACCGCCCGGCGCGATCTGCATGGGCAGGCGCGGCAGATTGGTGACGTACCAGACCGGATTGGAAAGCGTCACTGAAGTAATCGTCAGCGTGCTGCTGCCGCTGTTGGTCAGGCGGAGGGTGGCGGTGTTGTGCGTGGCATCGCCATATGTGGTGTTCGGCTCTTCAATGTGGTTGAAGATGAGCCGATTGTTGAACGGCGCGCCGTCCATGTTCTGCAGACCCAGAGCCGCGCCGCTCACGTCCGCGGCGGCCTTCACGTTGCGGATGATGCCGACGATGTCGTTGGAGTCGTAAGGCTGAATGCTGCCGAAGGGGATATTGTTATCCTCGACGGCAAAGACGTACGCATTCGGAACGACCGAGCCATCCGCGTTTTCCAGCGGGAAGAAGCGTATCTTGCGGGGAACGTTGGCATCCCATGTATTGAACGCATCCTCGCTGTATGAAACGCGCGGCTGCCCGTTATCGGTGAAGTGCGGGAAGATCGTGTAAAGGCTGAATTCCGTCGAGCCGGGGTCGAAAGTGGTCGCTCCAAGTGCCGTGGGATTGGTCGTCTGGGCGTCGGCCGTATTGAGCGTGAACAGCTCCGTCTTGTTGGTTGAGTCGCCGGACGAGTAGTAGCCAAAGCGCAGCAGCGGCTGATTGGACGCGTTGAAGCTGGCCAGAAGCTGGATGGTCACCGGCCCGTCGCCGGCCTTGAGCATGCGCGACATCGGCAGTTCCTGGCTGCCGGGGTCTGGGGTTGCCGGGTAAAAGGTGCTCGCATCCATGTTCACGTCATTGGGGCCGTCGCCGACGATCGTGGGGATGTTGTAGGCGCGCAGGATCCGGGCCAAGGACGGTTCGCTTGCGCCGCCAAGACCATTGGTGCCGATGCCATGCAACTGCACGGACAGCAGCGGATGGTTCGGATCATTGCTGGCGATGTGAAGCAGTGCTGATGCCATGCCCTGGTAGCTGGCGGTGAAGGTGATCGAAAGATTCACCGAAGCGCCGGGCGCTAAGCTCGCAGGCAGACTCGCGAGATTCGTAATGACAAACGAAGCGGCATCCTGCGTGGTAACGCTGGGGTCATTAATGATCGAAAATGCGCCGGCGCCGAAGGTGAGCGGAACGTTGCCGGTATTGGTGATGGTGAGCGTCTGAGCCGCGCTCGAACCCGAGCCACCGGTGAAGGCTGATGCAATGTCGTTGAAGACCATCACGCTCTTGGCGATCGACGCGACGGGATTGGGCGTGATCGGCCGCAGAAGAATAAGTCGCTGGCCGCCCAGCTCGGCGACGTAGATGTTTCCGGTGTTGGGATCTTCGACGAGGTTGACGGGATTATTGAGGCCCGTGAGTCCAGTGATGCCGCGCTCGGCACCGACGATATTTCCATTCGCATCGCGGATGAGCGCGACGATGTCGCTGCCGGCGGAGTAGTCGGTAATCAGCAGCGCGCCCTGGAGCTTTCCGCCGAAGGTGTGATCCTGATATTCGATGATGCCATCGGGGGAGGCATGCGCGCCCAGATCGTAGGCATAGCCGCGGAAGTTGGAATCGGGCAGCGTGCCGACGGGGTATTGCGAAATCTCTGCTGGATCGAGGCCGGAAGTGGGGTTGCCTCCATCCAGGACAAATTCGCCGCGGGCGGGATCGGGATGGCCGTAGTATCCGCCTTGCACGACCTGATAGAGATAGTCATCCTGCGCCGTCGAGACATTGGTCAGGCTCGGCACATTGGGGCCGGAATAGAGCGCGCCGGTATCGATGCGCGTGCCGTTGACGGAATTGGGAAATGCGGGCGTATTGCCGCCGGCCGATGAACCATTGCTCGGCGCGTAGAGTGTGCCATTGGCGGTGAAAATGATGTCAAATGCATTGCGAACGCCGGTGGCGTAGATCGTCAGCGGCGCGCCCGGGGCGTAAGGGTTGTAGGTGCCACCGACATCGGGCGTCAGCACATTGATCGGCTGGCCCGGCGTGACTTTCGTCACATCCAATCGCAAGATCGCAGCCGTCAACTCGTGCTCGGATCGAAGTCCCCAGGTCGAATCCGGCGCGCCCATCGCTGTGTTACTGCCCTGGCAGAAATAGAGCGCTCCGTCAGGTCCGAACACCGGCTGCTCGGTCGAGTGATCCTGATTCGAGCGCGGCAGATTGATCACCGCGTCCTGCGCGGTCTGCAGATCGGAGCCGCTCATTACCGTGATCTTGCCGGTGAAGTCGGGAACGTTGCTGAATTGATACGGGCTGTTGGAAACCCAGATGATCGGGTTGGCCGCGGTAGAATGCGGATCGAATGCGAAGCCGGTGATGAGGCGCTGGCCGCCGTTGGCGGTTTGCAGTGAAATGATAATCTGCGGCTGGCTGAGCGTCCCATCGGCCAGAATGCTGAATCGGAAAATGCGACCGTCTTCGCTGCTGGCGTAAAGCTTTCCATCCGGCCCAAAACGCACGCAGGTGAAGGCGACGCCTGTCGCAGTCGGAAGCGAGACCTGCTGAAAGCCGACGCTCGGATCGGCGGGGCTAACGGCGGTGCCGGTCGTGAAGGACATCGAGAAGGGCGTCATCGTCGCCCCATCGAGATCGGCTACACCAGATGTGACGGTGAAGGTGTAGCTTGTGTTGGCTTGCAAATTGGTCAGCGGATCGCAGACGATTGAGTCGCCGCCGCCGGACGTGTTGACGACGATCGGCACCGCCGACTGATCGCTGGTGCGAACGAGGGTGACCGTGTTGCTGTTGAGGGTCGACGGATCGAGGCCGGCATTGGGAAGATTCAGATCGCAGGTGATCGAAGCATCGAGCGAAATTTTGGTTGCGCTATTCGCGGGGCTGCTGGAAAGAACGGATGGATTGGCGAGCGTCGTCGAATTGAGCGCAACGGTGCCGGTTGTGGTGACGGTATCGGTGCCCGCTGTGGTGGACAACAGCCGACGGCCTTCGAGCATTTCGACAATGGGGCGCGCCGCGCGGGCGAGCCGCGCGGTTGCGGTTGAATACTTCACGTCTGCATTACTCCGAAAACGTCGAACCCGGCCCATACGCTCTGGCCGCACGAGCCGAGGAGGCAACTGACAACCGAAATATAGCTCAAGAATTGGGGAGAGGTCGTAAGGGTGGGATTAGGGTCAGGCGGCGCAGATGAGGCGATATAAGCCTAGGTATTGTCAGTGGTTGGCCTCACGCGCAGACCTATTGGAGGGCGTTGCTCCTGCAACGCCGCGAGTGGTGCGAGAATTGAAAGAGCCGCGCACGGAGTAAACTTCGTGCGCGGCTCCTTTAAGTCATCCACGACCTGTGCGTGTCGGTTATGGTGAACTCTCGGCGGCAGAGGACTGCCGCCCTCCAGAGACGCTCACGCGACTTAGATGTCCACACGTCTTTGCTTTGCGTAAACAACGCGCTACGCGAGCAGCGCTTTGACCACATTTCCATGCACATCCGTCAGGCGGAAATCGCGGCCCTGGAAGCGGAAGGTGAGCTTTTCGTGGTTGACGCCGAGGGTGGCGAGGACGGTGGCGTTGAGATCGTGGATATGGACGCCATCGCGGACAATGTTGTAGCAATAGTCATCGGTTTCGCCGTGGACGATGCCCGGCTTGATGCCGCCGCCGGCAAGCAGCATGGTGAAGCAGCGGCCATGATGGTCGCGGCCATAGTTGGTCTTGGTGAGCGTGCCCTGGCTGTAAACAGTTCGGCCAAATTCGCCGCCCCAGATGACCAACGTTTCATCCAGCAACCCGCGCTGCTTGAGGTCTGCAATGAGAGCGCCAGTGGGTTGATCGACGTCCTGGCATTGCCCGCGGATCTGATGGGGCAGGTCACTGTGCTGATCCCAGCCGCGGTGCATGAGCTGCACGAAGCGGACGCCACGCTCGGCCATGCGCCGTGCCAGCAGGCAGTTTTGCGCAAAGCCGCCGTCGGTGGGATTATCTTTAATCCCATACATCTCGCGGGTTGCCGCCGACTCTTCCGAAAGGTCGGTCAATTCCGGCACGCTGGTCTGCATGCGGAAGGCCATTTCGTATTGGGCGATGCGCGTGTTGATTTCCGGATCGCCAAACGAATCACGGGCCATGCGATTGAGTTCATCGACGCCGTCGATCATCGCCCGGCGAGAAGCCGGGTCGACGCCCGGCGGGTTCGACAGATACAGCACCGGATCCTTTCCAGTGCGAAGGCGCACGCCCTGATGTTCGCTGGGCAAAAAACCATTGCCCCAGAGGCGCGAGAAGATCGGCTGATCGGTCTTGTTTCCGCTGCCCTGCGAGATCATCACAATGAAGGCGGGGAGATTCTGGTTCTCAGTACCAAGTCCGTAACTGAGCCAGGCGCCCATGCTCGGGCGGCCGGGCTGCTGCGCGCCGGTCATGATAAAGGTGGTGGCGGGGTCGTGATTGATCGCTTCGGTGTTGACCGTTTTGATGATCGCGATGTCATCGACCACTTTACCGATGTGCGGAATCAACTCGCTCAGATACGTCCCACTTTGGCCATAAGGGCTGAACTTAAACATCGGTGCGACGCAGGGGAACGACTTCTGGCCCGAAGTCATGCCGGTGATGCGCTGGCCCATTCGGATTGAAGCGGGAAGCTCGGTGCCGTGCAATTTGCGAAGTTCGGGCTTGTAGTCGAACAGGTCGATGTGAGAGGGGCCGCCGCTCATGAAAAGATAGATCACCCGCTTTGCGCGCGGCGCGAAGCTTAGCGCCTTCATGACGCCCTCGTAGCCCGGAGTGCTTGCTGGGACAGAAGCGGCGGCAGTGGAGGAGAAAAGCCCCGGATTCAAGAGTGAAGCCAACGCGGCGGTGCCAATCCCCGCGGCGGCGCGACCAAAAAACTGTCGGCGGGTCAGCAGGCGAAGTTTTTCACGATTCAAATCCATGGCGATCCTCACAACATCTAAATCATCGGCGCCTAATTTTTCGTCAGCGTCTCATCCAGATTGAAAATAGTGCTGGCAACCATTGTCCATGCCGCCAGGTCCGCGCGATCGAGTCTGTCATTGATGGGCGACTCACCGACGTGCAGCAATTTGTCAGCCGCCTGCGGATCCTTCTTGTAGACCGAAAGCTGCCGCTGGTAAATTCCGCGAAGGACGGCAATTTCGTTTTCTTTAGGAGGTCGAGACGTCGCGAGTCGAAATGCGAAAGCAATCTTGTCATCCGGCCCGCCACTGATCTGCGTCATCATTCGCTCGGCCATTTTTCGTGACGCTTCGACATAGGTCGGATCGTTCATCAGCACCAATGCCTGCAATGGCGTATTGGTACGCACGCGTCGGACGATGCAAGTCTCGCGATCCGGCGCATCGAAAATCATCAGCGTCGGCGGCGGGCTGGTGCGTTTCCAGAACGTGTACATCGTTCGACGATAGAGCTTGTCGCCATGATCCTGCACATAAACCTGCGCGGTCCACTTGGCGCCGTCCGATCGGCTCATCAGCTCTTCCCACAATCCTTTTGGCTGGTAGGGGAAAACACTTTCGCCGCCGATCTTGTCGTTGAGTAGGCCGCTGTCGGCCAAGGCCTGATCGCGGATGAATTCCGCACAGAGCCGGAAGCGCGGCCCACGAGCCAGAAGCGAATTTTCCGGATCGCGCGCCAGAAGCTGCGGCGAAACCGCCGAGCTTTGGCGATAGGTGGCGGAGGTGACAATGAGCCGCATCATCGCCTTCACATCCCAGAGATGGGCGCTTTGCGAAGTGGGATGCATGAATTCCGTCGCCAGCCAATCGAGCAATTCCGGATGCGATGGCGGATCGCCCTGCGTACCAAAATCGCCCGGGGTCTTCACGATGCCATTGCCAAAGACCTTCTGCCAAAAGCGATTGACCGTCACGCGCGCCAGAAGGGGGTTCTTTGGACTGACGATCCACTCGGCTAGACCAAGGCGATTGGCCGGCGCACCGGACGGCAGGGGCTCGAGATTTTCAAGCACATGTGGCGTTACTTGCGGCCCCGGCTTGTCATATTGGCCGCGAAGAAGAATGAAGGTGGGCCGGGGCTTGCCCATTTCCTCCATGACCATCGTTGTCCGAGCAGTCGCCTCGGCATGCTCGCGCTCCGCTGAAACTTCTTCCAATTCCTGCGCGACCTTTCGCGTCGCCTGGCTGACATGCTGGCGATAGTACAAACGCACATCGGCCAATTGCTCAGCACTGCGCTGATCGGACGCGATCGCCAGCACTTTTCGAATTGAATCGGGAGTCGAATCGACCTGACTCGGGTGAGCTGAATCGGTCACCGAGATTCTGAACTTCCCAAGCTGATGTTTGGCAAAGTGCGATTTGAAGGAAAGCGTCAGCGTCAAATCGGTCCCGCCATCACTTTCGACGGGTCGATCGAACGCAAAGACGGCCCAATGCGGCTTGCCCACTTCGGGGAAGATCGCCCAGCCACTCTTGGGATCTTTGTCGATCGCGTTTGAGACCGGGAAATTCTCCTGGCTGAAATCGGCCCAAGCGGATTTGAAAGCCAGCCCCTCAACTCTATCCGAATCCGTCGACGACTTTCGACTTGCCCGAACATCCGTGAGCACTACGTTGCCATTGATGGAGCGGCCCGGTCCGTCACCCGCTAATCGCTTATCCGGCAATGTTTCGAGACGAATCGCGGTGATCTTCGTCAGATCAGTGTGAAAGTGAAGCGTGTAAACATCCGTATCCGGCGTTTTGCCCGCCACGACAATTTCATGATTCCGCAGCGTAAGCTTCGCGCCGCCTTGCGACGCCATCTCCTTTGGATCGAGCGCGGTCCACTTTGCCGGCGTCTGCTCCGCGGCAGTCAGTTCCCATTTCGCCTGCGCCGCGTCTACCTCCGGCATCGGCTCCGCCAACTTTTCCTTCAACTGGCGAATCGACGACGCAAGCTGATCGATCTTCAATTGCTGGGCAGTGGTTGGCGTGCTGATGAACGGCGCGGCGTTTCCCTTTTGTCCATCAAGGCCATTTTCGGGCACATGATTGAAGTAGGCGTAGAGCTGATAAAAGTCCTTCTGCGTGAAGGGATCATACTTGTGGTCGTGGCACTGGCAGCAGCGCATCGTCAGGCCGAGGAACACGGTTGAAACGGTATCCACGCGATCGATGATGTACGCGGTCAGATATTCCTCGGGAATCGCGCCGCCTTCGAAATTCACCATGTTGTTGCGGACAAAGCCGGTGGCGACGCGCTGCGCTGTGGTCGGGTGAGGCAGCAGATCGCCGGCCAGTTGATCGACCGTAAACTGGTCGAAAGGCATGTCGGAGTTGAAGGCGTTGATCACCCATTCGCGCCAGGCGGTTTGATCGCGTCCACTATCGATGTGATAGCCGTGGGTGTCCGCATAGCGCGAGGCATCGAGCCAATCCAGCGCCATCCGCTCGCCATAATGCGGATTGGCCAGTAGCCGATCGACTACTTTTTCGTAGGCATCGGGGCTCTTGTCATTCAAGAAGGCATCGATCTCTTTCAAAGTCGGCGGCAGGCCGGTCAGATCGAAATAGAGCCGGCGAATGAGAGTCGCGCGATCTGCTTCGGGGGATGGTTTCAATCCTTCCGAATCCAGTCGCGCAAGAACAAAACGATCGATCGGATTTCGGCACCATTTGGCATCGCTCACCGCCGGAAGTTCCGGGCGCGTCGGCCGAATGAATGCCCAATGCTTTTCGTACTTCGCGCCTTGCGCGATCCATTCGCGGATCGTTTCAATTTGCTTGGCTGAAAGCTTTTTACCACTCTTGGGCGGCGGCATATGTTCGTCAGGATCGCTTGACGTGATTCGCTTGATGACCTCGCTTTGATCGACTTTTCCGGGAACGATCGGTGTACCTGTATCGTGCGCAGCGTAAGCGTTCTCGGCCTGGTCCAGCCGAAGGTCGGCCTTGCGCCCGGTGTGATCCGGCCCATGACAAAGGAGGCAGTTTTCCGAAAGAATCGGGCGGATATCGTGATTGAAATGGATCGCAGTTGAGGCTGGAGCCTCGGCGGCACGCGAGATTCGCTGCGGCAGCGCGAGGGCAAGTGCCGTTGCTACCGCCATTAATGTCAAAACGCGTTGATCCATTGTTCGTGAAGCTCCAATGCAGAACCGGCGAATCGAACCATCAGACAGGGCTGCCGGCATCATACCATGATTGGTGGCCTTCAGGGACGCGACTGCCGCGCATTGGACATTACAGGCGCCAGGACGAGCCGTTTCCCATTAAATGAGGAAAAATCGCTCCGTGTCTTGCTATAAGTCCAGCAGCGATCACATGTACCACTCCGCCGATTTCTCTGTGCCATGGTTGGCAATCAGCATTTCACGGTGACGATCCCGGTCGTATGATGGCACGTTCAAGGGACCTTCGAAGTTCAGGAAATTTGCATGGCCAAGCTCATCGCTTTTTCGGTCTGCTCGATTGCGATCGCAGTGGCGGTCATCTTCTGGGCGGTTGGCGTGCCGGCACATGGTGGGGATAAGAAGCTGGCGAAACTTGCCAAACATGACAAGGCCGGTGCGGCGATATCTCCCGCGGCATCGGAGGATGGCATCTCGGTTTATTTTTCACCCGACGGCGGATGCACCGAGGCGATTGTCGGCGCGATTTCCTCGGCCAAACAATCGGTCTTCGTGCAGGCGGCACAATTCACTTCCTCCCCAATCGCCCGGGCCCTGGTGGCCGCCCACCAGCGAGGTGTAGACGTGCGCGTGATCCTCGACCGCGGGAAGGACGATCACGATCATGCTCAGACCGATCGGCTCGTCGATTCGGGCATCCCCACCTTTGCCGACGGGCGCCATCACACCGCGCACAACAAAGTCATGCTGATCGACCATCACCTGATCATCACCGGCAGCTTCAACTTCACGAGCGAATCTGAATCAGAAAACGCCGAGAATTTACTGCTGATCGACGACAAGCCGACGCTGTACCAGGCCTATGAGAACAACTTTAAGGAACACTTGGGGCATTCGAAGCCATACGAGAAATGAGGCGTGGCTGAAGTTTTCGGCTTCACATCTCAGCCAGCAGAGATCTCAAATCTCAAATTTGAAATTTCAGAATCTGAAATCTGAGATCGCTGCCTCGGCAATCACATTTCGATCATGAATTGCTTTTCACTTTTCCGTCGGGGCTGCGACCGCTGGCTGTGAGCTTTGCTTCTTTTCCGCTTTCGCTTCCTTGTGCCGCTTTTTGTGCTCGGCCAAGGCTTGATGGAATGTTTCGTACTGCGCGCGGACTTCAGGAGGCCAGCTGTTCATCTCGGCCTGCTCGTCGCCGTTATCCCGCGGGATCTGGTCCTGCTTTTTCTCCTGCTTGGCGGATGGATTGCGCTTCAGGGCTTCGTGCTTCTTGTCCTCTTTTGCGAGGAGCCTCTCCAGATAGGCATCGCGCGCGGCGCCGGCAGGCTTGGAGAAGTATTTCTTCATCTCATCGAGGCGCTTGCCCAGGTGAGCCGCCTCGAGCGTCTTGCTGTATTCCTCATCGGTAATCGTTCCTGCCGAGTAGGCGGCGGTGATCTGCGTCTTCTTCTTGTCCATCATCTTCATGTAAACCTCGCGCTGGTCGAACGGAAGCTTGGCGAAGTTTGGACTGGCGGCAAAACGTGCGAGCTTGGCCGGCTCGTCATTGAGCCGGGGCATGGTTGCCCGCTGCCAGGGGCGAAAAATGAGCAGCACCGCCAGCGCCACGCCCAGGGCGGCTCCGCCGATGCCCGCGACGAGCGCCACGCGCTGACGCCTGGGATCATCCTTGCTGAACGGCATCGGTGCGGTCGCGGTCGCGGTCGGCTTGGTTGAGTTGGCGGTCATGGGTGCTTCTCTCTAGAGCTATTCATTTTATCCTTTCAGCAATGAACATTACTTCGTCTTCGTTGGCGTCGCATTGATCGAAGGCGGATCCGCATCCCGGCCCGTTCCGGAAAACAATGCATTGGTCGCGCCCGGCCCGTTGATCGGCATCGATCCATCGCTATTCACGACATATCCCATCTCCTGCGGGGCCATCAGGGAAATATGCCCGTCGCAAAACAGCACGTTGCTCTTGCCCTGGTGACGCGGATCGGGGCCGGCACGATCAGGCGGGCTCCGGTGCTGCGGATCGGCATAATCGGAATCGACCGTCATGCGCGGCGGATCAATGCACCATCCTTTATTGCCCTGGGCATAAGGATCGTGCGAGCCATCGTCATAATAGTGAGTGCGCTGCGGCTTTGGTTTTCCCGCGGCGGTGCCGAGCGAGTCGGCGGCTAAAACGGTTTGGGCCGCATTGATTGTCGAAGCTTTCACCGGATAGAAAATCCATCCGCCCCCGTTTCGCGGGCGAGCATTGCCGAGGAACTGGTAGTTATACCCATAAGGATAATTGCGGCTGTTGTTCCAATCCGGCACTGCGGGGCAGAGAAACAGCGGATTACTGATCGTCCACTTATCATCCTGCTGCTTGCCTGGATGCTCGTTGGCGAACTGGTGCACCTGCTCGCCCAGCAGCTCGTACCACCGCGGGCGGTACTCGCGATCGAGTCCGATGTCGAACACGCCTCCCGGGGCGCCGGACGTGGGGAGCCGGCCAGGCACGCATGTTCCGTGGTTCGCGTTCACGTAGAGCTGCCAGCCCTGACCAAGCGTTCGCAAATTCGTGGCGCAACGCACGGTGTTCGCTTGCTGACGAACCTTGGAAAGGACCGGCATTACAATTGAGATGAGCACGCCAATGATGCCAATCACCACCAACAGCTCCACCAAAGTGAAGCCCGGTTGAATGCGCTCGCGTTCCCCAGGCCGACCCGACACCACCGCTGCGTCTCCTTCGCGGCAGAAATAAGCTCCGGATGAAAAACCATCCGCGCAGTCTGCCGCGTGATGTGCACCTGCTTTCTTTGCGAGAAGTTAGCGTAATCTTAACCGAATATGGGCGTGTTTTGCCAAAAAAGAAAGGACCTGCTTTTTCGGCAAGTCCTTTCCGATCAATCAGTAGCGGGGGGAGGATTCGAACCTCCGACCTCCGGGTTATGAGCCCGACGAGCTACCAGGCTGCTCTACCCCGCGATCTTGTGACAAAATCATAGGACGACAAAGTTCTGTGTCAAGGAATGGAGAAGACCTTCTGAAAGCAAAAAAGAATAAGCGGCCGTTGCAGCAGGCAGATGTCGTTCAGGCTGCCCGGCGATTTTGCGGTTCTAGGGGGCAGAGCGCGAAGTTTATTTCGTGACACCATGAAGGCGAAGCCCGCTGAGAAGGGACTCAATTTCCTTTTGCGATTGGAGGCTTTGCGTAACCACCAGCACTCCATTGATCTCTTTAATTGCGCCGATTGAACCGCCGGCATCGCGCCAGGAATCGGGGGAAACCGTATCGGTGATCAATTTGATGATTGAATCGACGCATTCCTGCTGTGTCGGTCCATCGGGAGGTGGAACAGTCAACGTGCTTTGAATGATGTCGCGAATATTAAAGAAGCGGGTGACACCGTGCTCGGAAATGGAGTGGCTTGCGCAGACATCCAGCACGCCATCGTTGTCTACAGTGAATCCGATATGTGGCGTCGCGGAGTCATCGATTTCCGCCAGAATCACACGGAGTGCCGTGCGCAACGACACGTTCCAGAGGTGCAGGCGAATTCTTCGCGATGGTTCAATTTTGGCATCGCTCAAGTCGGGCCAGCGCACGAGAATGTTCGCGTGAGTTGCTTCGGCCAGTTGCGAAAATGCATCCTCCAATGAAACCTGATCGAGTTTCAGATCTGGAATCGAGCGATCGAGAACATCATCCGAATTGGCGTCATCGGAAGCCGCGGCGATGGGAGGGTTCTCCGGCAAATTTGCCGGCAAAGCAGCGGCAGGTTGAACATCGAAAACGGCGGCAGAAATTCGAACCAAGCCTGGCGATGCGACATACGACAGTCGAAAATGGGTTGCTGAAACAACTGCGACCAGGCCCTCTTCCAACGTCTTAGCTGGGATGTTTCGCAGCGAAACCTGCCGCGATACGCCTGCGGAGTCTAGTTCATTCCAATTGGCATCGATTTGGACGTGGAATCGGTTTGAAAGCTGATTCAGCACCTGCTCGATGGAGCCGTCAAGTTTCGGGTGGTCCTTGTTCTGCGCTTCATCGCCCCGAGATGCAATCGGAGCTGCGACGGCCATGGTTAGAATTGAAACTCCAACCGAAAAGAGAAGCCATCGAAATCGCAGGTTGGTTTTCATCGCGCCCGCCCTCTGCTTGATGACAGGAATCATCGCATGAGGATAGCCAGTGGGCGCACTGCAACACAAGAAAAAACCGGCCCTATCGCAGGTTGAGAAACTCCAGCATGTGCTGATCGTAGATCTTCTGCGCCTGCGGGTCGGCCAGGGGAAGCCGAAGCTCGTTGATGACTTTCGTGCCCATGCCGATCCATTCGCGCCAGCAGTCGGCACAGACCTTCTCGAAAATCTGCTGGCCAACATCATTGCGGAACGGAGGACGCGGCAGCTTCTTTCCAATGCGATTGCAGCGGATGCAATGAACTTCGCCCTCGCCCGCCGGTCGCTCGGCGGCGGCATTCTTGAACTGTGGCACCGGCGCGCCCAGTTCCGAAAGCATCCGAGTCATCTCATTGCGCGGCATCAATTCGCCGCGCTCGTCGGCGCGCTTGGCGCCTTCAGTCAGCTTGGCAATCGCTGCATCTTGTTGATTCAAATTAAGCAGGGCGGTTGCGAGTAGCTGGTAGGCTTTGCTGATGTTTGGATTGATCGCCAGACATCGCTCCAGGCTTTTGCGCGCTTCGTCGAACTGGCCGATCTGAAGATATTCACGGCCGAGCGAAAAGTGGCCCAGCTCATTGTTTGGATCGGCTTCCGCCATCTTGCGGAAACGCTCGAGTTGTCCAGTCGATTCTGCCATGTTCGATAACCTCAAATCCCTTTGCTATGTGATCAGATAATCTTGTGTCCGGCGGTGCCGTAAATCAGCGAGAGAATCTCGGCCCGACTCGCGGGGTTTTCCTTGAAGATGCCGCGCAGTTCGCTGGTCACCATGACGCTGCCATGCTTGCGCACGCCGCGGATGGTCATGCAGGTATGAACCGCCTCGATGACGCATGCGGCGCCAATCGGGTTCAGCTCATCCATGATGGCATCGACCACCTGCGTCGTCAGGCGCTCCTGCACCTGCGGCCGGCGTGCATATTCTTCCACAACGCGCGCCAACTTGCTCAGGCCCACAATTCGCCCATCAGGAAGATACGCCACATGGGCTCGCCCGGTAAACGGCAGCAGGTGATGCTCGCAGAGCGAATGAAATTCGATGTCGCGAAGCAGCACGATTTCCTGATACGACTCATGAAAGATGGTTCGCAGATGCCGGCGCGGGTCGTCGCGCAGCCCCGCCATGAGTTCTTGATATGCCCGCGCGACTCGGCTGGGCGTTTTTTTCAGGCCTTCACGATCCGGATTCTCGCCAACTGCAAAAAGAATCTCGCGCACGGCGCGCTCAATGCGCGGCAAATCGACCGGATTGACGCGTTCGCCGATCGTGCCAACGTCGTCGTCATCTGAATCGAATGAGGGTTTTATCCCACGTACATCGGCCATTGAAGATCACTCCGCTATTTCGAACCGGATTCGGCTGCTGCGGATTGTAGGCACTTTGTCCGCTGACGGCATTGTTCTCAGCGCAAAACAAAAGCAACGAGCCCCTCCCTGGCCGGAGTTGCTCGCTGCTTTTAACAAAGCTCGAACGTGCAAACACGCTGCGCGTTTCGCTTACATGCTGGCGGGTGTCATCCGATTTCCGCCGCCGCCGCGACCGATCAGCAGATAAATGATCGAGCCAATCAGCGGCAGGAAAAAGATCACGAGCAGCCAGACGATCTTCGCGCCGACGGACATGGGTGACCCGATGATGTCGATCAACGCCCAGATCCAAAGTACGAGGGCTGCAATTGCAAGAATGAGCCAAAGAATCAAAAAGCCGCCAGCAAAAATGGCAGCGCCGGTGTTTTGTGCATCCGCGATGATAGGGAGTAGATGGGTCATTGAAGATCCTTCCTTTTGTGACGGTGATGGGAGGCAGAAGCTATGCCAGACCGGCGATTCAGTGGAATTTCCCGATATTTCTGGCATTTGTGTGCCCGCGAAGTTATGGTTGAGATGGCTTGGGTTAACTTTCTTTGCCATTTCTGCGGGGTCAACATGGTGCGGGTTATCGCCTGTCTGACGATGCTGATGATGTTGTGCTCGATTTGCCGCGCGCAGGTCTCGCCGGATGAAGCCTATCGACGCCTTCGCGAGCGCGAGGCGCAACGCCGGGCGGCAGAATCGCGCCCGAGCACACCGGCACCAGCAAAAACATCACCGGACGATAGCGAGCCGCCGCTGGGGATTGTCCCGCCAAAGGAAAATCAGACGACGCCGGAATCGCCCCGGCAAAAATACACCGAATATCACGACTCAAAACTCGGGTTCAAATTTCGATATCCCGAAGGATGGAAACGGCTCCAAGGCCGGGAGAACAAGAGCGAGGTGGCCGCATTTGAGGCTGATGAGCCGGACGATGATGAACTGACACTTGAGGTTCTCGCAGTCCAGAAGATCGACGTGTTTGCCCATTCCGATCTCGATGGCACATTTGCGCGCCTCGAAGACAGCTATAAGCATGGCAGCAACGCGCCGATCGAAATTACCACTGAATCTAACATCACGATGGCCGGCGCGCCGGGCCGGGAATTCGCCTTCGTTGGGCATTTCAATAATCGTCCCATCAAGGTGGTCGTAGCCGTCACCATCGCCAGAGGCGAAGGATGGGTGATTGGCATGGGAATGAATCCCAAATCTTATGATCATCGCGTCAAGCTGTTTGATGATGTGGTCAAATCATTCGAACTGGTGAAGCCGGCGCTTCCGATGCCGACGCTTGTCGAGCATGCGGATGTGGTGCATGGATACAAGATGAAATATCCCGGCGAATGGAAGCGAAACGACGCGAGCGGCGCGATCGTGTTTCAATTCACCAGTGAAGGAGCCAAGACACTGACGCCGATGCCGTCGGTCAACGTCACCGTCACCTACGCAAGTCATATTCCTCCAGGCAAAGCGCGGCTCGATGCGGCACTCGATGGCTTCATGGAAGAAGATGAGAAACGCGTCAAGCAGCAGTTCCCCGATGTGAAATGGGTGAGCGAATCGAGCACCGATATCAATGGAGTTTCCGCGCGCAAGCTCGTTTACATCGCCAAGGCGGGCAGCGTCCAGATGGAAGTGCAGCAGGTGATTATGCTGGCGAGCAACGGACAAACTTATCGAATAACCTTCACGACCAGCGCGGGTGATTACGATCAGGTTTCGCCAATTTTGGATGCTATTGCCGACTCTTTCTGGGTCACCGCCGTCCGCTGATTCGGCTCAAGCAGCCGGGCGATTTGGTCGATAAATTCCTAAAGTGCGATTGTTCTGTCACGCGCGGAGAAACCCGCGCGCTATCGAAAGATCAGTCGCAACTGAGTCTCCCACTTACTCCATCGAGGCGACGCGAATGCTTTTAACCGCGGGCCAATTTAAGGAAATGATTGCCAGCTTGCGAACGCCTCAATCCAAAGGCGATCGCCGAAAGTCAGCGCGCCTCCAGGTGCAGGCTTCCACGCTGATTGCTCCGCTGACAGCCAAGGGACATGACGAGCAATTCACTGTTCTGGCCAAAGATATTTCATTGGAAGGGGTCGGTCTGCTCTCATCCGTCGCACTGAAGGCGGGTCAGCAGATTCTCATTCACCTGGCGAAGGAAAAAGGGGAGACGGCGTACGTCGTCTGCACCGTGATGCACTGCTCGGAAATTGCCGACAGCGTCTATTCACATGGCGTGAAATTCGATCGCATCATCAAGGGCGAAGCCAGCAATTCCAACACCCCCAGCCGCTCAAAGGAAACGTTCGAAGCGGTGCTTGCCTGAACCCCTATCCTACCGGCGGTTCTGAAGAAACCGGCATCTCTTGATCGGTCGCGGGTGCTTCAGGGGCAGTTGCGTCGGCCGACTGCTTTTCCTTCACTTCCAGATTTCCAGTCAAATTTGATTCGTCCATGCGAAGCTGGATGACGCGCTGCAGATGTTCCCGCGTGCGCCCCTTGTAGAGGCCCATCAACTTCCCATTGACGTACACTTCGCATTCGATCGGCGGGGTGCCGGCATCGACTGCCGTCTTCACCGATTCGCCTTGCGCGCCTGAAAGCAGAGAACCAATCTTTCCCTTGGCGCGCCGCTCGGCTGGATCGAGCTTTTCGGTCGATCGCTTGCGTGGAGCGCGCGGCTTGGATGCTGAATCGGCATCGCTTTCGGTATGTTTGCCGCGCGAGTTGATCGCGGTTTCAGGCGGAAGATCTTCGGGGATGTAAAGCATTCGGCCGCAGCTTGGGCAGAAGACCAGCTCATCCCGCGAGTGAAGTTTGTTGTAAACGTCGGTGACCAGGTCCATGTTGCAGGAGCCGCAGGCATATTCTTCGCGACGCCGATCCGGCTTGAGCAGGGGGCTCATCGCCTCGCCTTCATAGCGCTCGGCAAGCCGCTCGAATGCATCGCGCTGCTTGGCCGGAACGGCGGCTGCCGCTTCATCGCGCGCGGGGCGGAGCGCATCCACTTCGGCCTGCAGGGCATCGAGCGTCTGGCCCATTTGCTGGCGCATCGTTGCGAGCCTGGCCTGCTCGACTTCGGCCAGCGCGGTCATCTCCTTCACTTCGCCCTGGAGCTTTTCGACGGCTTCCATCTGCTTGAGCAGCTCATCTTCCATCTTGCCGCGATCCACCTTCTCAGTGTTGATCTCGATGAGAAAGGCCTGATATTCCTTGTTGTTCTTGGCCACCTGCTGCTGCGAGCGAAGGCGCTCGATTCGCGCATCGCGCGATTTCACTTCCAGCTCGAGCTGCGCGGCAGACGATTGCTGCTCGCGAAGGTTGGTCTGTGCTGCCTTGAGTTTTTCGTTGAGGTCGGTGACTTTGCGGTCCTGCAGACGGACGTTCTTCCCGGCGGCATCGAGCCGCCCTTGGGCTTCGCGGAGCTTTTGATCGGCTTGGAATAGTTTGACCAGGGCAATATTGGTCGGACCCATTTCTGCAATTCCTTTGCTCAATCGCCATCCGGCCCTTGGCCGGGCCGAACGAGGGAAAGCTATTCATTATGCAAAGTCTTGAGCGAATGAAAAGGGCCGAGGGGAAATCGTTGCAAGTCGCGCGGTGAGGCGAGCTTGGCCGATGCTGGTTTCGATCTGAAATCTCAGATCTGAAATTTGAGATATCAGATGAAGCAGTTCGTCCCAGGCGGCGGCCGCACAACATGCCGACGACGCTTTGGGTAGTGAAAGCGAGACGAGCCGTTGGCTCCAAAGCATCGGTCGAATTGACCCTGGGATTGTCATGATGCCAAGCAGCTTTCGATTTCTGATTCTTCTTCCGTTGCTCATCGCGGCAGATGTGCGGGGCCAGGAGGCGGTGCTTCCGCCCGATGTAAAAGCCGTGTGGGACATGAGCCGGGCGTGGCAGCAGACGACGCCGACGCGGCAGCGCATCTGCATCAATGGACTGTGGCAATGGCAGCCCGCTAACGATGCAAATCAATCGGCTCCGCCTTCGGATGGCTGGGGATATTTCAAAGTGCCCGGCTGCTGGCCGGGGATTACTGATTATCTTCAGAAAGATTCCCAAATCGTTTTTGCCAATCCGAAATGGAAGAATGAAAGACTCCAAGATGTGAAGGCTGCCTGGTATCAGCGGGAAATCGAGATTCCCAAAGAGTGGAGCAACCGCCGAATCACGCTGTCGGCGGCATATGTCGATTCGCTGGCGATCGTGTTTGTCGATGGAAAGCAGGCGGGCACAATCCGATTTCCAGCCGGCGAAGTTGATCTTTCCGCGCAATGTCAGCCCGGGCAGAAGCATGTTCTGTCGATGTTGGTCAAGGCGCTGCCGCTCAAAGATGTCATGACGGCCTATCGCGACACGGCCAATGCCAGGCAAGTCAAAGGCGAAGTTCCTCGCCGAGGTTTGTGCGGCGATGTTTACCTGATCTCGACTCCAACAACCGCGCGCATTTCCGATGTGAAACTCGAAACGTCCGTTCGGAAAAGCGAATTGACAATCGACGCGGCATTGGATGGTCTTGCGGCTGGGCACACCTATGTTCTCAAAGCTGTGATCAGCCAGGGGCAAAAGGTTGCCGAGTTTTCGAGCGGCTCCTTCACGACGGCGGATCTCACTGACGGCCATTTCCGGTTTACTTCCAGATGGAAGCCGGACCATCTTTGGGACATCGATACGCCGCAGAATCGATACGCGGCACAGGTTTCCCTGACGGATGCGAACTCCAATGTGCTGGACGTCAGTTGGCCAATTCCGTTCGGCTTTCGCGAATTCTGGATCGACGGCAAAGATTTTTATCTGAACGGCAGCCGGATCTATCTGTCGGCTGTTCCCATCGACAACGCACAAATCGGCGCGGCATCCGCCAATTACGCGGCAGTTCGTGAAACACTCGAACGGCTCAAGCGCATCGGCGTCAATCTCGTGTACACGCACAATTACGATTGCCTGCCGGGCTCGCACTTGGAGTTCGATGAGCTTCTGCGCGCAGCCGATGACGTGGGCATGCTGGTTTCCTTCACGCAGCCGCATTTTGCCCAGTACGACTGGACGGCCGCCGATGCCGATCAGCACAACGGCTACGCCGATCACGCGGCCTTTTACGTTCGCGAAGCGGAGAACCATCCGTCCGTCGTTTTCTATTCGATGAGCCACAACGCGACCGGCTACGATCAGGACATGGATCCCGATCAGATCGATGGGATTCATGCGCCGCGCGAGCAGTGGGGGTCGCGCAATGCCAAGTTCGCACTGCGTGCCGAGGCGATCGTTCATCGGCTCGATCCGACGCGGATCGTTTACCACCATGCCGGCGGCAACATCGGGTCGATGCACACGATCAATTTCTATCCGAACTTCGCGCCGGTTCAGGAGCTGTGCGACTGGTTCGAGCACTGGGCCGATACTGGAGTGAAACCAGTCTTCCTTTGCGAATATGGTGCCCCATTCACCTGGGACTGGACGATGTACCGCGGCTTTTACAACGGCAAGCGCGAGTTCGGCAGCGCGCCGGTTCCATGGGAATTCTGCCTGGCTGAGTGGGATGCGCAGTTTCTGGGGGATCGCGCCTTCGCCGACAACCCCTGGCAGGATGCTAACCTGCGATGGGAAGCCGCGCAGTTTGCCGCGGGCAAGGTGTGGCATCGATGGGATTATCCCACGTCGGTCGGCTCCGGCGCTTTCGACGATCGCAACGAGATTCTGGCCACTTATCTGACCGATAACTGGCGCGCCTATCGCACGTGGGGCGTGTCGGGAATTTCGCCCTGGGAATATGAGATTTACTGGCTCCCGCGCGCGGGGCTGAATCGAGAAAAGCAGGCGGTCGCGATCAATTGGGATCATCTGCAGCAGCCGGGTTTGAGCGCGGATTATCTTGGGCCGCAAGCCGATCGGATGGATACCGATCTGCAAGCCAGCGACTGGATTCCGACCGCAGCAGGCAAAGCGCTGCTGCGCAACAACCAGCCGGTGCTGGCGTACATTGCGGGTGACGCGGCGGCTCTTACGAGCAAGGACCATGATTTCAATGCGGGCCAGGCGTTCGACAAGCAGTTGATCATCATCAACAACTCGCGCCGAAGGCAGACCTTCTCGTGCGATTGGTCGCTGGATCTGCCGAAGAAGATCACCGGTCATCAGGAAATCGCAGCCGAAACCGGCCAGCAGGCGCGCATTCCGCTGCACTTTGATCTTCCTCCGTCGCTTCATGCTGGACGATATGCGCTCAATGCTTCCGTCAAATTCGGAAATGACGAACGACAGGACGATCAGTTCATGATCGACGTTCTGCCTGCGCCAGTTCAGGTTCAAAACGAATCGAACGTGCTGCTCTTCGATCCGAAGGGAGAAACGGCTGCGCTGCTCGACAGCCTGCACATCGGCTATCGCCGCGTTGATGCGAACGTGAAAGCGTCGGCCGATCAAACGCTGGTCATCGGAAAGATGGCGCTGACGGTCGATGGACAAGTGCCGGATATCTCCGCTGTGCGCAATGGGCTGAAGGTCATCGTGTTCGAACAATCGACGGATGTGCTTGAGAAGCGCCTCGGATTTCGCGTGACCGAATATGGCCTTCGACAAGTTTTTCCGCGGATTGAGAACCCCGAAATCTTCAATGGCATCCCGACCGATTCGCTTCATGATTGGAATGGCGAGGCGACCACCACGCCGCCGAGATTGAGCTATGAGCTGCGCCCGCAGCACGGGCCGACGGTGCAATGGTCCGGCATTCCCGTGAGCCGGCTGTGGCGATGCGGGAATCGCGGAAACGTGGCCTCGGTCCTGATCGAAAAGCCGGCGCGCGGCGACTTCCTGCCGATTATTGACGGCGGATTTGATCTGCAATTCAGCCCGCTCATGCAATATCGAGAGGGCAGCGGCACGGTGATCTTCTGCCAGTTGGACGTGACCGGCCGAACGCGCGAAGATGCCGTGGCAAGAAACTTGACAGCGAATCTGTTTCATTATGCATCGAGTTGGAAGCCGGAAACGCATCGAGAGGCTGTGTATCTCGGTGACTCGGCGGGGGCGGCGCATCTGAAGGCGGCTGGTGTTTCGTTCACGCCATACGACGGCGGAATGTTGTCGCCCCAAAAGCAGGTGCTCATCATCGCGCATGGGTTTGCGCGCCCTTCGGATTCGATCGTCAAAAATATTGCTTCGTTCATCCATTCGGGCGGCAGGGTTTTGGCGGTGGCTTTGGATCAGGAAGTACTCAATTCTGTGATCCCCTTTAAAATGAACGTGAAGTTGGCCGAGCATATCGGTGCGACGTTTTCACCGGAGGGGAATTTGCTTGAAGGGATTGGGCCCGCCTATGTGTATGATCGCGCGCCGCGCAAGATTCCGCTCATCTCCAGCAGCCCACAAATAGATGCAATCGGCGATGGCGTGCTTGCTGAAGGACCTGCTGATTCTCAAATACGGAACGTAATTTTCTTTCAACTCGCCCCCTGGCAATTTGACTATGAACACAACTACGGCCTGAAGCGCACCTATCGGCGCGTTGCATTTGCTCTCGATCGACTGATCGCAAATATGGGAGGCAATGAATCAAATCCGCTGATTTCCAATTTTCACTCGCCCCTTCGGCAGGGAGAAAACGAACAGCGATGGCTGAGCAGCTATTACCTCGATCAGCCGCAGGAATGGGACGATCCGTATCGTCACTTCCGATGGTAGAGGATCCAATCACGGCTTCAGCACGGCCTTGGCGATCTCCCCGTTGTGCATTTTTTCAAAGGCATCGTGCCATTTTTCCAGCGGCCAGACGCCGCCAATGATCGGATCGATATTCAAGCGACCTGTAGATAGCAATCGCAGCACGCGCTCCCAGATCGGCCAGTTGTGGCTGAAGCTGCCCTGCAGGCGGATGTTCTTTTGCACCAGCGGGTCGAGCGAAAAACTCAGCGGCTGCGGCCCCCAGCCGACTTTGCTGATCCAACTGTTGGGCCGGGCGATCTGCAACGCCATCTTGAGCGTCGCCGACACACCGGCGGCATCGATCACACCATCGACGCCCAGGCCGTCGCCTTGCTTCGCCCAATCCTCCAGCCCATCGACGATCGGCGTGCAGCCATATTCCTTCTGGGCGATATCGAGCCGAATGCGATCGCGCTCCAGTCCAACAATGGCGACTTCCGCGCCACATAGGCGCGCCATCGCGGCACACAGCAAGCCAATCGGCCCCGGCCCAAACACCACCACGCGATCGCCCGGCTCAATGTGACCATTCTTCACCACCGCGTTGTAGGCCACGCAGCAAGGCTCCGTCAGCGCCGCCTTCTCCATCGGCAAGCCATCGGGCACGCGATGCAGACACCTCGCGGGAACTTTCACGAACTTCGTCATCGCGCCGTTGACGCCATAACCAAATCCCTTGCGGGTAGGGTCGAGGTTGTAAAGCCCCTGGCGCGTCAGCGGGCTGTCGAGATCGATCACGGCGGCCGTCTCGCTCACCACGCGATCACCTTCGCGCCAGCCTGTCACTGCGCTTCCCAGCGCGCGAATCGTTCCGCCAAATTCATGCCCCAGCACCACCGGATAATTCACCGGCCAGCTATGGTCGCAGGTCCACTGGTGCAGATCGCTTCCGCACACGCCCACCGCCGACACTTCCAGCAGAACATCCGTCGCGCCGATCTCCGGCCGCGGCACATCCCGCATTTCCACCGCATGCTTCTCGCGGGCAAAGTTGACGACGCCGGGGGAAGCCGCACCTGCCGATGACATAAGAATCTCCTGATCGTTCTATTTCATTTGTGTCGCGCAACAGCATTCATTATGGAGCTGCTGGCCCGACATCCCCATACCCATGCACCTTCTCGCAAATCATTCGGAGCGAGCTTTCGACATCGCCGCTGGCGGTTTTGAAGGAGTCGGCATCGATCGTCAGCGGCGCGCCAAGCACCACCAGCGGCGCGCCATATTCGGGCGTTCTTACCGCCTGCTCGATCGTTAATCCGCCTACCGCCTGCACCGGCACGCGCACCGCCTGCACCACTTGCCGAAGCTGATCGAGCGGGCTGGGCATTCGCTTTCCCGCGGCGGCAATGCCGCGGCGCTCGTCATAGCCGATGTGGTGAATCACAAAATCGCAGCCTAAATCTTCCAGAAACTTCGCGCCGGCCACCATGTCCGGACAGGCCAGGTTATCGCCCATCACCTTCACGCCATGATCCTTGCCGGCCTTCACCACGCACTTGAGCGTCTCCTCATGCGCCCGCGCCATGACGACCACATGCGTCGCCCCGGCTTTGGCCATCAGCTCCGCTTCAAGATAGCCGCCGTCCATCGTTTTGAGATCGGCGACGATCGGAACTTTCGGAAAAGCCTTTCGCAGCGCCCGAACCCCATTCATCCCCTCCGCGATAATCAACGGCGTACCCGCCTCCAGCCAATCCACGCCCGCGCGCATCGCCATCTCGGCGGTTTTGAGCGATTCATCAATCGTGACCAAATCGAGAGAAATCTGAACGATAGTTTTCATCAATGCCTTCCGCTTGGACCAGGCCGTTAATTCAAACGACCAAAACTTTGTATCGATGCGGCAGTTGAGGGTCAAATCCACGCGATGGGCTCCATGCGCAATGCCGGGGCTTCGCGATTTCAGCGATCCTCGTGCAACGCCATGCAACAAAATGCAACATTTTTTGATGTTTTGGAAGATGTTGCATAGCGAGGGCTGTTACGCGCCCGAATCAGTCAGTGCCACCAGGGCCGCCGCGGATGAGCGGGCGCGGGGTATAGCATGAGCAGGGACCTCCCTTTGGAGGCCAGGACCCGGCGCGTGCGGGCCGGGAGCTTATTGAGCGAGTCCCGGCGGATCCCGAGCGCCTCGCCTAAATCTCGCTGCACGGTCGGCAAATTGCATCGCGCACGGTACTCCATCATTTGCACGAGGCGGGCCTGCTGAGTGGTTAGCATATGTAGGTCCTCCATATATAGAGGCGCTAACTGTGGTCATCGCACCGATTTTTCTGATTTTTTAGTTTCGGTATCCGCCCGCGTGTGGAATGTTCGGGAGATTCATCTACGAGCGACCGTGCGGCTCTTCTGGCGGCACAGTCTGATTCGTCCCTCACGGATTGCCCGAAGGGCGATTTACAGGTCGCGCGCGGCGCGCGACACTTGCGCGCCGCGCGCCCTGATTAGGAGGCTCATCAGCGGTAAACTTTTAATCGTACAAGACTTGCAATTCGGTCTTGCGCGCGGCGCGCGAGGCTCGCGCGACACCAGCGCCGCGCAACGATTGTCAATCGATTTTTCATATTTACCTGGGTCCATTGCGTCCTCGCGCTCTGAAAGAGCCGCGCACGAAGTAAGCGGATTGGGACGCGCCGCGCGAAGAGCAAATCCACCGATATCTCCATAGCACACAGAAATCTGCGGCAAACCAAAAAGTCGTGTCGATTCCGGCGTCGCCCGTTCGACTACTGGACGAAAGCCCGGCCGCAACGAGCGCCGAGCAACATGAAAGACCATCGAACCAGGAGTTCCCATGAAATACATTTGCCTTGGCTACTACGACGAATCGGCCTTTGCCCACCTCCCCGCGGCAGAATCACAGAAAATGATCGAAGAGTGCTTCGCCTATGACGATGAACTTCGCCGGGGCGGCCATTTCATTGGCGGCGAAGCGCTCGACTCGGCCCGCAACGCCGTCACGCTCCGCATGAAAGGCGGCAAGGTCACCGTCACCGACGGCCCCTTTGCCGAAACCAAAGAAGTCCTCGGCGGCATCCTGTTTCTCGAAGCCCGCGATCTGAACCACGCCATCGCCCTGATGTCCAAGCACCCCGGCGTCAAAAACGGCCCCTTCGAAATCTGGCCCGCTAATGAAGCGTTCAATCAAATGATCGCGGAGAGGAATGCGAAGAATGCAAAAGAAAAGTGATGAAGCGCCGCAAGCACTGTGCGGAGAGACTGCCGGAGGCGATACTTCGTTGAGAAATAGGATTCAGCCGGTAGAAACTTGGCTCAGCGGACGTGAGATCACCTATGAATGCACCGACGGACGGGTCGCCCCTCTGGATCGGATATGAGGATGTGACAGTTACCTCACCAGATGGCAATAGCACAACGGAATGGAAATACGAATGGGAGCCGCCGCATGGAGACGGGCTATTCTCGGTTCGGTTCCGCGGGCGGCTTTTGCCGCAGCTGTTCTGGGGCCGCGGCCATGCTTGGTCGCCGGCCTCGGATTACTTTACGCTTGAGCAAAATACCAAAGATAAAAAGTGGCTCCTCTTCGTCGTTCGCGTGTCTGACGGTCACTGGTTCAAAGTCGCTGAACACGCAAGCGTCGATCGCTTCGTCTACCCGACAATCGAGTTTTATATTGGTGGAAAGGAAGAGGACGTTCGGCGCCAATATAGTTTTTCAAATAACGAAAACTGGGAGCTGCCCGATTAACCCCGGAAATATGCCATTGCAGCGGCCACATAATTCAGATTTGAGCGCGTCCATAGGAACGAACCCTATGCAAGTGCGAATCAGCTTCACTGCACTTCCGATCGTTGCGCTCGGCCGTTAAAACGGCGACTCGATGTCCCTCTACGAGCCAGCATCTGTCCGATCTCTCTTCGACGAGATGTCTGCTACCTACGGGCTCGTCAACCTAATCAGTTCCTTCGGCTTCGCAGCTCACTGGCGTCATCTCGTTGTCAAAGATCTTTCCATTGCGCCATCCGCACGCATTTTCGATCTGATGAGCGGCATGAGCGAGCTTTGTCGTTCTGTTTCGCGTTGTCTGCCGATGCCCAGCAACGTGACGGGGGTCGATATTTCGCCGCAAATGATCGGTCGCGCAGAAAAGAATTGGCCGTTCCCATTGGAACTTGTGCTGGCGGATGTTTTGAAATGGGAATTCCCCGGTGGTTCGGCCGATGTGGTCATCAGTTCTTTCGGGCTTAAGACGTTCGATCACGACCAGCAGGCACTCCTGGCGGAGCGCGTCGCGCAGCTTCTTCGACCCGGCGGCGTATTCTCATTTATCGAGATCTCGGTTCCTGCCAGATGGCTGCTTTGCCCGCTCTATATGTTTTATCTTGAGCGGGTTGTTCCCTTGATCGGCCGGATGTTCCTCGGCAATCCTGCAAACTACCGGCTCCTGGGCATCTACACCCGCGCCTTTGGCGACTGCACCCATTTCGCCTCCTGCCTCGCCCGCGCTGGATTGCAGGTGAGTCAACGTTCCCACTTCTTTGGCTGTGCCACCTCCGTGCGCGGCATCAAGCCGGCGTGACGGGGTGGCTATTGCCCGACTGCCAGAACGTGTTTGCCCGGCACCTTCAGATTGAGCTCGATTGTGCGGTCATGCGTTTGACAAGTGACGGACTTTCCATCGATGACGATCTGGTTGCCCCAATCAGAAGGCAGTCGAACAACCGCGCTAGTTTGCGGTGGCAACTCGACATTCATCTGAAATCCCGCAGCAGTCTGACGCCAATCGACTGAAATCGGGCCTTTGGGCGTCGGCACTTTCCCGCGAGCCCACGCCAAGGTCTTCGCTGCCGACTTCCCCGCACATCGCGGCCAGATCAGCGCTTGGCTGTAGCCCGGCTTCAGCGGTTCGACGCCGAGGATCATGCGGGGGAGCAGGTCCGCTGGCGCGGCGCCCCAGGCGTGGTTCCAGTCCTGGTTGGGCTTGTACTTGGTATCCCATGCTTCGAGGGAGATGGTGGTGCCGGTGTCTTCGACCATGTGCCGCCAGCTTCGGTCGCCGGGGGCGGTCATGAGTCGGACGGCATCGGAGCCGGAATCGTGATCGAACAGGGCGTCCATCAGAAATTGAGCGGCATAGACGCTGCAGGCCATGCCTCGGCTGCGGACGAATGCCAGAACCTTCGGCTGCCGATCGGCGGGAACCAGTCCGAATGCGAGGGGAAACATATTGGCATGGAGCGAGCTGTGGGTCGTGCCTTCGCCATCGATGTAAAGGCCGGTTTGGGGATCGAACAATTTGCTGTTCAGGCTCGCGAGCGTGCGCTGAGCAGCTTTGCGAAATTCAGCGGCATCGTCGGTCTTACCGAGCGCGTCGGCCAAGTCAGCCATCAAGGTTAATGCCCGGCAATGGAATGCATTGACGACCGTATTGACCGGGACCATTTTGTATCCATCGCGCTCGCCCTCGGGCCAATCGACGACATCTTTCAATTTCCCTTTGAAATGGATGGATTGGAGGACGCTCTGCGGCACCGGCGGCTCGACGGTGCTGATTAAGCCATCGTCGTGCTCCAATGCCCGAAGCGTGTCACCTTTGAGCTCGTCGTAATGTTTCGCCAGGCAACTTGGGTCGCCGCTGAACTGATAATCCTGCCAGGCGATCAGGACAGAAAACATAATCCACTCGGTGGGCCAAGTGTGGTGCGAGAGTAGATATTCATGCGTGTGACGGGGAAGCGAATTATCGCCGGTGCAATACTGCCAGCCGAGCTGGTTGATGTAGCAGTCGGCTTCGTAAGGCTTTCGCTCGCGATCGCCATCGACCATCAGGCCGGCGAAGCTGGTCGCTTTCATCGAATATTTGCATAGGTCCCAGATCGCGTTGAGTTTCGCATCCGAGCAGGAGAAATCAGCGGCATTTTCGTCGAAACGGTAATGGACGGCGATCTGCCGAACGGCGCGGGATAACTCGTCGGTCGTCATTGCTTCCGGCAGATTTTCCAACTCTGCATAACGAAAGGGCATCACGGCGCCGACCGATGCCGGCATAAGCCGCCGATCTTTTGCAGTTAGCTCCGGGCGATAAAGAGTCTTCCCTGACTCGGTCATTACGGATGTTTCAAGAAAGCGCACCGAGCCGCCGGGCTTGCGATCGATGTGATCGGGAGCCGAGAGCTTTTCGCCTAAGCGAATGGTGATCTTTTGGGATTTGTCCGCGGGAGGCGCGGGAAGTTCGAGCCGGAAGTAACTATACGCGTCTCGGCCGAAGTCGATGAAGAAGACGCCGTCGGATCTGCGCATCACATGAGCGGGACGGATGGGTTGTTGGGCGAGCGGTTTAACGTGATCCGTGGATTGGGCGTATGCGCTCGAGTAACCCGTGCTCGACACCGCGATGGCACAAAGCAGCATCAACATTGGCCAGCGACTCTTCATTCTTCGCTCCTGCGAGGTCGCACGTTCATACATATAAGCTCTGACAGCGATCGGATTCGATGGCGTTACGGTGCTGTCTTGGCAGAGAATGGATTGACGATGGGCACTCCGTCATAGCTCTGGCCGGCATTGAGGTCTTCGCTGTAGATCGCGGTACAGCCCATTTGTTTCGCCGCTGCGACAATTGCAGCATCCCAGTAGCTCATTTGATATCGCTGACGCAGTTCTACTGCTTCCATGACCAGTTCGCGGGAAATCGGGTACACCGGAAAAGCCGCAAGGGATTGCAAGACAGCCACGGCTTCGTCGTGGCTCATGCCCAAACGCTGCTTGTTGACTGCTACGGAATAGAACTCCTGGAGAACCTGCGCGGAAAAACCGATCTCTGGAGCAGCTAGCAGCGCACGCGCGACCTGTTTCTTTGATTGATCGGCGTCGGCCCTCGATGCGGCATAGACCAAGACGTTGGTATCAATAAAGAACCTTGCGGTCATGCAGTTCCTCGCGCCGGAGCGGCCCGGCCGTCACGGTATTGCGGGCTTTATCCAGAGCGCTCAAGAGGCGCGCTGCGCGGTCGGTCGCCGAGGATTCGCCATGGTGTGCCGGCTTGACCGTAATTTCCACTTCTGTTCCAGGCGCGAACGGAACACCTGCGAGACGAATCTCACCGTGATTTTCGACAGTGGCGGTTGTTTCGAACGATTTCATACTGACAGCTCCACAAGATCCTAATCCATTGTTCCCGCGAACTCGCCCCGCATCAACTCTAAACTGTTGCTTTGGCGCGCAGGTGCTCGGAACCAACCTATTTCAGTCAGTGCGTTGCGGTAAACGTTTTGAAGTTGTGCCGCGAAGCTTAGTGGAACGTCCTCGACCGCACCGCGAAGTAAATCGCTTTGCGGATGCTGGCGGCGGGGGAGCTGAGGTCCCATCCTCCGCGATCGAGGTATTCCTGGGCGGCGTGGCGCGAGGCGAAATCGAGCCGCTCCAGTTCGACCCAGGCGGTGTGGAGATCGCGCACCTCCTCGTCGTCCAGTTGCGGATAATCCTCGGCCTCGGTGGTGACTTCGTGCAGCCGGCGGATGTGATGGCCGGTGGCAGGCTCGGGTCCTTGATCCTGTTCGATCATGGTACGCACGATCGGCTCCTTTCGGCGAACCAGAAGTGAAGTGCTCAATATATCATAAAATTGGGTGATTGTTCAAACAATTGTGGAGCATCGGGAGCGAAATTTTTTTCTGGAGTGAACTGGGTAACAGTCCCCACGCCCATGATTCCTACAGGACTTTAGTTGACGGGGAGGCAGGGTAGCGATCCACCGCTCCGATGGTCATCAACTCCATTGCAATGCGCTTCAGATTAAGATCATCTTTATTGCTGGCGGAAGAAGACCTCGTACCCCTGCTGAAACTGCTTCACAAAGCCCGGCGGCAAAACGGGAAGCTGTGATCCGTACACCTGAATCGCGCGCTCCTTGCGATCCTGCACCGATCGAACGTCGATCCGCATGGCGCCGCGAAGAATGGCAGGCTTGCGCGTCCAGTGCATGGGTCCTTTCCAGATCAGCCAGATTGGGTATTGAAACAGTTCGGGAGTGAGTCCGGATCGCTCGATTGCGTGCTGGAGGATTCGAAAGCCGGCTTCGTGATCGGGGTGACGATCGGATTGGTGATTGACGAAGACTTCTTCGGGCGCGATTTGCTTGAGAAGATTTGCGAGGCGCGTTGAGGCATCATTAAAGGCCTCGTGACTCAAGCGGCTCAGCCCCTGATCGGGAAGATTCAGGAAGTGAATGCGATCGGCCGGCACGCCCAGGATGCCACAGGCTTCGATCATCTCGCGATTGCGCGTGGCGATCAATTCCTCCACGTTGGTGCCGGCAACATGTGTATGGGAGCTGCGCCCATCGGTGAGCAGGAGGACATGGACGCTTACGCCTGCGTCGGATTTAAGGGCCATGATTCCGCCGCAGCCGAAGGTTTCATCGTCTGCATGCGGCGCGACGACTAGCGCGGATTTGCTTGTCACTTGCGCCGGGACGCTTGCCTCGTGCATCATGTAATGATGCAGGGCAGGCGCTTGTCGGTCACGAATTTTGAAGGCAATGGGGCGAAACGGAACCGAGATGGCGCGACGAATGCGCCCGGCTATACGCCGAAGGATGGGGCGGCGGGTGGATTGGGAATGGCCTTGATTCATGCGCCGGGTGCTGGAGGAGTGATCGGAGCTGAATCCTTCGGCCGAGCGCCAGAGCGCTTGAGCGCCAGGACGGCCAGATTTCGCCACGCATGCAGACTTCCAGGTCGGCTCAGGCACGCGCGCCATCCCAATCGCATGGCGGCAAGCTTGCGCCCGTTGCGATGTTTTTCCCAGGAAGCGCCGACGAGCAGATTCTGAACTGCCGACGCTGAGTTATACGGCGGCGACGTCTCGGCGGGTGGGGCGGGCGGTGTGCCGCGCATCAGATCATCCTGGCCGGTCTTCTGTCGCTGGATCTGAAATTCCCGCGCCGTTTGGTGGAAAAACAGACGTGCCACGTTGGCCTGGCTGTGGGTGATCGAACTGTCGTGCAGCCGATACCAATAGGTCAGCGACGCCTCATACCAGACGCGAAAAAGCTCGGCAAAACGATACTGAAAATCGATGTCTTCGGCCGTAATAAAGTAACGACGAAAGGGTCCTGTCTTCACGACTGCATCGGCGCGCATGAGAAAAGTGCAGAGGCTGGCGCGCGTGGTGCCATTTCGAAGCTCATCAGTGATTTCGCCGGCGATGTGTGCACTATTGACGTCGGAGACGAATCGGCCGTCGTGGGTCATGGTGGACATGCTGCCGCAAACGGCGGCGAAGTCGGGATGGTCGCTGAGCCAGGCGAGCTGTCGCGCAAAGCGATCAGGCGGAATCAGATCATCGCAATCAACCCGGCAAATGAATTGGCCTCGTGCTGCGCCGATACCGGTGTTCAGCGCATCGGCAATGCCTTTGCCCTGACATGCGATAGCCCGCGCTCGCTGATCGTTTTTTGGAAGCCGTGCGATCAGATCATCCAATTGACCCGAGTCTTCGATCAAGATCAATTCCAGATTCGTGCACGTCTGCGTCAGCACGCTTTCGATGGCGCTGGCCAGGTAATCCCGCGCGGCCGCGACGGGCATCAGAACTGAAACCTGGGGTTGCTCGGACATAGGCGCGGGTTCACCGGATGGCATTGTGTGTCGGGCAGGGTATCACGGCGCTAATTGTCTCGAAAGGTTCGCGTGAACATCGGCCGTTCACAGGGATTGTTGAGAGGAAATGACCTGGCCCGCCACTGCGCCGGGTCCGGAAGGGCGGCTCGTCGCGGCTTTGCGCACCGCCGACAGGAGCTCGTTGAAGACGACGGGCTTTCTCAGATGATCGCAAAAACTCACAGGGGATTTGTCCGTGGTCGTTTGAAGATCATCCAGCCCGCTCATGGCAATCGTCGGCGTCGATCGCCAGGGCTGCGATTCGTCCATCAATTCAAATCCGGAGCCATCGGGGAGGACAAGATCAATGACGTGGACGTCAAAAGTCCCGCTTTCCAAAGCGCTCCGAGCCATCGCAAGATTGGCGGCTGGTTTCACCTGGCAATCACTCATCTCCAGCAGGCGCGACAGCGCAATGCGGGAGTCATCGTGATCTTCAACCAGTAACACTCGGATGGGCATAACTTCCTTGTCAGTGGCGCTATTGTAGAAACAAAATCGCGCTGCGGCAAATGTTTATAAAACATTAAGAAATAAGAATTTCGGTAAGGTTCGGACCCGGTTAATGAGCGGTGGACGGCTCGGTGGATAAGGCCGACTTTTCGCTTCGCTCGAGTGAATCAATTGCCGAGTGGACTTTGCTCAGTTCGGAGGCGGTAAGGCGCTTGGGTTCATCGGGATGTTGCTGGCGGTCGAGGTCGAGAGCACGCTGGTAATTCAGCAGCGCTTCGCTTCGGTATTGCGGACGATTGAGCGAACGGGAAAAGGTTGCAAGTCGATCAGCATATTCGATACGGAGGCGGACGTTACGCGGATCCAGCGCGAGTGCCGCTCGATAATCCTGCAGGGCACTCTCGACATCCGGATGGGGTTGCGAGAGTTCAAATTGGGCGCGTGAGAGGTGAGCCGAGACTGACGAGGGATCGGTCGCGATGGCGGCGTCGTAGAGTCTTTTGGCTTGTTCAGGCGCGTTGCCGGCACTGGCTAATTCGTTGGCGGCGCGCAGGGCATAGTCGGCGTTGCAGGGAACCTGGGAAAATGCGCGCTGCATCTCGGCTGCCGCGCGATCGAACTGGCCCGCGCGGACGAAATCGTCGGCATCGTGTGCATCGCCCTCCGCAATGGCGATAGGAACAACAAGCGTGATGAGGGCCGCCACCCAGGCGATCGCGCTGACGCTCAGCACCGCCCGATTCACGATGCTCGGCTGGCTCGATTGCGCCTGCGCCGCTTCCAGGCGGATTCCCAGGCATGACCCGGCGAGCAGCGCAAACAGAAACATCGGCCCGGTTTCAAAGAGCGAAAACTCGATCAGATTGTGAATCAGAAATGTGCCGAGGGCGACGAGGATCGCCCGCAGGATCCACGGAGCGGGCCTCGTGTCAGGCTCGAATAGCAGATCTTTATCGCTGGCATCGGCGGGACGAGTTGCGACGCCGCGGAAGGTTCCAATCGCCAACGTAATGAGAATCGCACCAAAGAAAACCAGCCTTCGCACGACTTCCAGAAAGACATACGCTCCCTGCGACGTGAAATCGACCGATAGGAGGATATTGATTGTAATTGCAATGAATGCCGTACAGATAACCCCGGCAGCCGCTAAACGCGTCGATGGCACCTGGGCAGAATCACCCGGCTCGACGGGTCGCGTCATGTCCCACCATAGCTTGAGCATCCAGACGATGAGCAGCAGCCCGCCGATAATGCCCAATTCGACAAAAACGCGAATGATGAAATTATGCGGGTCGCGGATTTCCTCGGCCGCGGTCACCAGTCGATGCGCAAGATATCGTGGACCAAAATTCTCCCAGCCCACGCCCAGCAAAAGCTGCTGGAAATGATGGCTCTGCAGATCTTCGGTCAGCACGCGATAGGATCCGACCCAGTAATTCCAGCGGAAACTCAGGCTCACGTGCCAAAGCGTGCCGTAGCGCATGCCATGTTGAATCACCAGCGCTGTCACTCCGATCAGCAGCAGCACCGCAAGGAAAAACAGGGGACGCGCCAGCGATTTGAGCCAGGGGCGAAGAACTGCAATCGCTGCAAGAAGAATTGCGGACAAGACCGGCGTGACAAAAGCCGCCCGGCATTGTGTCCAATAGATCAGTGGAACTGCGCCCGCAATGACCATGATCGGCAGCACCGACCAATTGAAGCTGTCGCCATCTGAAACGCGCTGTATCACCAGGCCGGCCGTACAGACGCACAGCAGCACCAGCAGGGCGGCATAGGTGTTGGTGGACGTGCTGAATCCCATTGGCTCGCCCGCCAGCAGGCGCTTTTCAAACATGCCGGCTTCATAGGAGCCGGGCTGCAGATTGTGTTCAGAAAGAATCTGCGCCTTGTTCTGCTGCCAGTCATGTTCCAGATCGCGAAAGTCGGCAAGGCGGTAGTAGTACCCGCTAATGCAGAGGGAAATCAGTAGTGCAAAGCAGACAGCGCCGATCCAACGCAGGCGAAGCCAGGATCGCACGAGTTGTGCGGTGGACCAGAGCAGGATCAGCGCGCATAACAGATGCGATGCCGAAACGACGGCTGCAAAGCGATCAGCCGACCACCGCACGCTGGCAATGGCCATCACCCCCAGCAAAAGCATCGGCAAAAATCCCCAGGAGTGGACCAGCCTGAAATTCCGGTCGAAGGCGCGACGAGTCAGAACCAAAAGCGCCGGCAGACAGCAGAGTAAATCCAGCGCCAGACTCGTGCCCGGTCCTGGCGCAAGCGGAACCGCCTGCGAATGCGGAGTGGGTGGAACCGGCTCGCGAATCGAATCGCTCATCAACGTCCGACACATCACCAGCGCGAGCGTCAACAAAAGAGCGAATCGCGTCGCCCATTCCCAATGGCCCGGCCCATTCTCCGGCTCCAGTGGCCGCGCTTGGGGGCGAGTTGAACGGGCGGCTCGACTCATGAATCGAAAATCTAGCGGATCGTAGAGCCGGTTGCGATGCGGGCGGGGGTTGAGGATGGAATCGACGAAGAAGGCGTTGGGCCGACTTCAGGCGGCGGCGCTTTGACCTGCGCCGTCTCCAGCGCGCCCGGCAGCGGATGCTGTTCCAGCAGCATCACCACGCCGAGGATGAGCAGCGTCTGTGCAAAAATGACCACCGCGATGAAGGTCGATTGCACGTGAGGCAACACGATTGCCGCGCTCGCGGTGGCGGCGCTGATCAGATAGAGGCACAGCACCGCCGTTCGGCGCGACATGCCTCGGCCTACCAGCCGATGGCTGAAGTGATTGGTGTCACCCACAAATGGGCTCTTGCCGCGCGAAATGCGAATGACGCTGACGACGATCAGGTCATAGAGCGGCACCGCCAGCACGATGACTGGCGCGAAGACCGAATACCACCCCGCGCCAAAGTGCTCGCCAGGCCGAAGGGCAGTGGTGCGAACGGTCAGCGAGCCGAGGATCAAGCCAATCAGCAGGCTGCCACTGTCACCCATGAAGATCGTCGCCGGTGAAAAGTTGAAGCAGAGAAATCCGAGCAACGCGCCCAGCAGCAGCGCTAGCGCCGCAGCGACAAACCATTGATGAATCAGCAGCGTGGTAATCAAAAAAGCAGCCGTGCAGACGGCAGCCACCCCCGACGACAAGCCGTCCATGTTGTCCAGGAAATTGAAGGCGTTGGTGATCGCGCCGATCCAGAGAATTGTCACGATGATCGAAACCAGATCTCCTGTTCCCGGCACATTCAAAAATCGGAACGCCCGCAGATCACGGCTGGCCAGCACCAGCGCAGCGATGACCGAAAGCTGCACAAAAAGCTTGAAGTAGGGGCCCAATGCTTTGCGATCGTCGAAGAGCCCCAGCACGTGCATGACGAACACCGCCAGGAGCATGCCCAGAACCATCGGCGTGCGATCACGAATGCCTGACCAATAGGCGCCCAGATAATTCGTGTGGCCCTTGGTCAGCGCGATTGCAAAATTGGAAGGCTCGGTGAAATGAACAACCGCAAGGCCAGCTAATACGGGCAGCGTAAATCCGAGGAATATTGCGACACCGCCTCCTAGCGGGCGCGGGTTGGCGTGAATCTTTCGGCCGCCCGGCTTATCGACAAATCCAAGCCGCGGCGCAATCCGCTTCATTGCAAGCGTGGCGATCCACGATATCGCGAAGCTCAGGAGGGTAAGGCCAAGAATCGAGAGCGTGATGCTCATGTGAACGTATTATGCAGCGGCCATGTGAAAACCCGAAAAAGAAAAGACCCTCATCGGGTCCTTTCGCGAGTGAATACCATTGCGGATGAGAATCGTTAAGAGTTTCTAAGGCAGCCGCGACTGAAGCCGGGCAACTTCGCGTTTGATCTCTTCAAGCTGATGATTGAGCACGCGGCGATCTTCAGGTCCGCCCACGTGATCGATCCGCCGCCTGACCTCGCGCGCCTCCAACTCAAGCCGCTCAATCCGTGCAATGATTTCGCTTTCTGGATTGTAAACCTGGCTCATGGCCGTTCTCCGTACTGGCCTCCTTCAGCACCATTAAATTATAGCGTTCACGACCGTGCGAAACAATTGGCAATGATTGCTGATGAATACGTGATGCGGCTTCACTTTTGCGCACAGAGAGCGCCTATAAACTCATCGAATTGCGGATCTTAGATCATTCCCCGGCGACCGGAGCGATGGGCGCGTGGGGTTCCATACGATCGCTCTCGGCACCGTAGAACAGTCGAGCCAGGCCATCCGACATTTTCTGTGCAACCTGCTCCTGAACGGTGCGTTCGCTGGCTCCCTCGCGAAGCGGAATGTAAGGCGTTTCCACCGTCACCGGATACCCATCCGCAATATCCTGCGGCCATCGCACTTCGCCCGTGGCGACGTCGATCACCTTTACGCGCGCTTCGCCTTGTCCCTTGGCCATGCCGGCGCCAATCGCGCCCTCGGTCTTGAACTCGACGAGGTCGGCGTAAAGCACCTGCTTGGCTCCAAGCGCCTTGCCGATCGCGGCGATCTGCATGCTGGAGAACTTCTTCGAATTGGCCTGACGATAATCGATCAGCCGATCGGGGTTGATAATCGGCGCCACGTGATGCTGCACCAGTTGATAGGTCACCTGCCGATCGAGCAGTTCCGACACAATCTGCATCGAAGCCGGATTGCGGTAGTTCTCGACCAGGACCAGCATGTTGTCCTTCGGCGGAACATAGACGGCCGCCGCCTTCTCTTCGGGCATCACCTTATACAGTGCCGCGCCAAGGAGGCTGCAGCCGGACAGGTAGATCGCGAAGGAGGCCAGAAACGCGAGGCGCAAGCACATCAAAACTTTGCAATGAGATGAGAGCATGTTGATTCCCGGTTGAAGGGTCTAAGGTGTAATTCTTTCACTCGGCCAATCGTGCTGAATCAATTCTCAGGGTTGGGATGCGTGTAGAACAGATTCGCTACGGATGTTGTGAATTCATCCACCGTTTGCCGGTAGGTTTCAAAATCGCCGATGCTGGGAACGCCTTCTTCGGGGGATTTCTCAGGATAAATGCTGCGCATGTCTTCTTCGGTGTGGACGACCCGCGCCTTGCCATTGGTGACTTCGACGACGCGGACGGTAGCCGTTAGCGTCCCACGGAACAGATCGACGGCTGAATCGGATCGCGTTTGTAAGCCATCGATCTCCACATAGATCACTCGCGAAACTTTCAGGCGCGGCGCGATCTCTTCAATGCTGTCGGCGGCCCATTCCGGATGATCTTCCTGGAAGCGAACGACGGTTGCCGCGCTCAAGGGGAAGCGCGTGTCCTTCAGCTCGTCCTTGTTGTCTTTCTTGGCCTTGACCAACTTGGACTGGATTCCGTTGGCGGCATCAAGCTGAACGTGAGGAAAATCAACGCGAATTCCCCGGTCGGCCCACACCATAATGGCAACGCTCTGCCCCTGGAGATCTTTGTATTTTGGCGGGATCGGCGCAAGCGGCAGGGCATTGAGAAGGGCGCCAACTGAACCACATCCACAGAGCCCAATCGTGGCCAACAGCAGCGCGAGCGATATCACGCAGTTCCGAGTCCGGGACTGAAGATTTGGAGCGCTTCCCATGGTGCCGTTCCTTTGATGATGAGCCGTCGAAGTTCGCGAACGCCGCTACCAGCCGTCATGCCCTGAAAGATGCAGGAAGATCTTCCATCCCCAGGCCGCCAGGGCCAGGGAAATGAGAGGCCAGACAGTATATCGGCTGGGAACCCTGCTCAACAGTCGATGAATCGGCCGGCCCGTCAGCGCGATGTAAAACCCACCCCATACGCAGCAACAGCAAATCAGCGCCAGCATCGCCCCCATCGGCTGAATGTAAGCGCTTGCAACGAAATCGCCCCGCGCAAACCAAGCGAAGCTCGTGGTCATCCCACAACTGGGGCAGGGCAAACCGGTATTCTGCAGGAAAGCGCACCGCTGCAGGCCCAGTTCCGTGTGTGTTGCTAACCCGTCAGGGCTGGGCTTCAGAGTCGCAGCGACCATCATCAGCGCCAGACAACCGACCCCCACGACCAATCCCATGATGCGGGTATTGGAAGACGCAGCGGGTCCGTCATAGCACCGCGCAAAAATAAGAGGTATGGACTGCTCCACCACGCATTAGTCTACCGAACCCGCGCAAGAGGTTAAAGCGCCTCGCGCCCTCATGTTGTCCCAACAATCTGCTTAAATCAGGATAACCCTGACGGAAACAACAATCAGGTAGGAAAGCGGATATTGACAAGGTGGGATAAGCGCTCTTACTCTGTTTTCCACGATCGGCGCTGGACGGACGGGAGAAGACGGTTGCTTTGGCAGGGCATGGTCCGCCGGCGGGCGCGGTCGGTAGCGCTCCGACGCTGGCTGCTGACGTCCGGCACTGCGGCTTCCCTGACGAGTCTTGACGGTTTCGGGCATCCGGCCGAGAGTGGCCGCTTCGCTTGCTTTCTTAATATGTGGCCGCTCCGCGTTGGGGTGAGAGAGAAGTTCGATCATGCGTGTGTTCATGCTCGGGTGGGAGTTTCCACCCTTCATCAGCGGCGGACTTGGGACGGCCTGCTACGGGCTGACCAAGGCCATGAGCGCCATAGGACAGGATGTCCTGTTCGTGCTCCCGCGCCCTGTTTCCACACCATTTTCCACGCATGTTCGTCTGGTCAGCCCCCGATCCGGCTCCCCTCTCGAAGCGCCGACCACCGAATATCGTCTCGATGAATTCGAACACGTTTCATTCCGCACTGTCGATGCCCAACTGAATCCCTACGGCACCGCAACCAGCTACGCCGACCTGGCCGAACAGACGGCGCAGCCCATTGAAGAATCCCCGGACGTCGCCGCGGCGGCCGACCCGTCGGTTGCTTCCATAGCTCCCCATGCACCGGCCACGCGCGGCAACCATTACGCCGGCGACCTGTTCACCGAAGTCCAGCGCTATGCTTCGTTGGCCACTGAAATCGCCCGACACGAAACATTCGATGTCATTCATGCTCACGACTGGATGACCTTCCCGGCAGGGCTGTCGGTCGCAGCGCTCAAGGGCGTGCCGCTTGTCGTTCACGTTCACTCGACTGAATTCGATCGCAGCGGCATGCATGTCGATCAGCGCATCTACGACATCGAACGCCGAGGCATGCACGGCGCCCTGAAGGTGATCGCTGTCAGCTACCTCACGAAAAATCAGATCACGCACAACTACGGCGTCGACTCCGCGAAGGTCGACGTCGTCTACAACGCCATCGAGCAGAATGGCAACGGTTTCAACGAAGAGCAATACCGCATCCACAAGGATGAAAAAATCGTGCTCTTCCTTGGCCGAATCACGATGCAGAAGGGGCCCGAATATTTCCTCCAGGCGGCCAAGAAGGTGCTGGAGGTGATGGAGAATGTGAAGTTCGTGATGGCGGGCAGCGGCGACATGGTCCGCCGGACGATCGAAATGGCTGCCGCCATGGGCATCGGCCACAAGGTCCTGTTCACCGGCTTCCTGCGCGGGCAGGACGTTGAAAAAGTCTTCAAGATGGCCGATCTCTACGTGATGCCATCGGTCAGTGAGCCGTTCGGCATCGCACCGCTTGAGGCCATGAGTCACGATGTTCCCGTCATCATCTCGAAGCAATCAGGGGTGAGCGAAGTGCTGACCCACGCGCTCAAGGTTGATTTCTGGGACATCAACGAGATGGCCAACAAGATCATCGCCGTGCTTAAGCACCCGCCACTGGCCAGCACGCTCCGCCAGCACGGAAACTTTGAAGTGCGGCGACTGAATTGGGTCGATTCGGCACGACAATGCGTGCAGGTCTACGAATCAGCCGCCTCGCTGATGAATGGGCGGAAGCACTAAGTTCAACAGCAATTTTAGAAGCCAAGTTTAGCCGCGACGCGCCAGCGGAGCGCTTTCTCCAAGCGCGCCGAAAGCGCTCCGCTATCGCGTCGCGGCTAAACTTGGCTGTCGAATGTTGTTTAAAGTGGTAGCGCCCGCGGGATCGATCTCAATTCGGCTTCCCACCCAGCATGTCCAGCAAGCTATCGAGATTGAAAGGCTTCGGAAGGAATTGCACCGGCTGCCCATGAAGGGCGCTGGCCTCGTATTCACCGCTGATGGCAATCACTCGACCCGGCCGATGGGATTCCGGAAGCTCCTGGCAATGAGCCATCAATTCGAAGCCGTCCATCTTGGGCATGCGGAGGTCGGTCAGCAGCACATCGAAACGTTGAGTCAGGAGATAACCCAGCCCCTCTTCACCGTCCCGGGCCGTAGTGACATCGGCACCGGCTTGGCGGATCAGCCGACTCATCGCCATACGGGTCGGCGTATGATCCTCCACGATCAGGATTCGCAGCTTCCGTTGCTGCTCTTGAGTCGTAGGCTCCGTCATTGATTGCGAATTCAGCATGGTGTTCGTCGGCAATAAACGTTGCCGGGCGAATCCTACCCGCCGAACGTCCATTCACACCACTCAAATAATTCCGGCGCGTGGATGCGTGCAAATTTTTCCGATTTACGCGTCATCGTCCGGCAGCGCGCCACACGGCATCGGGATGCAGCAACTCATTAGGACTAAAATCAATCTTGTATTTCATGGTTGCACATCCTTCGATCCAGTATCCAAGATAATAATAGGAAATTCCAGCCGCCCGGGCGAATTCTATTTCGCGCAGCGCGCCGAATGTTCCCAAGCCGCGATGGGCTGCGGCGGGATCGAAGTAAAAATAGACGCTACTGAGCGCATCGCCGCAGACATCGCAGATCCCGACCGCTAAGAGCTTTTTCTCCGCGTCGCGATATTCAAATTCGACTGATTCAACCGGCGAGTCATAGAGGAACGCTTCAAAATTCTCCCGGCTGTCGGCGCTGCCGCCATGCCATTGCGTGACGTATCGCTGATACAACTCAAATTTCTCTTCGGATGAATCCGGAGCGGATGCCGATATCCGCAAGTCTGCGTTTCGCCGGAGGCACCGCCGATGCGATTTGCTGGGGCGAAACGAGTCAACTGAAACTCGAATGGGCATGCAGGCCCGGCAGCCTGTGCAGATCGGCTGATAAAGCAGCCGACCGCTACGCCGAAACCCGGCGTCCATGAAGCCCTTGTAGGTTGCCCCGCTCATCCCGCCGCTCCAAAGCACGCGGATCTGCGCTTCACGACCGGGACGGTAAACGCAGGGATGAGGGGGAAGAACGGTCAAAGCTACATTGACGGGCGGCGGGATTGCCGGATAGGGACAGGATAATCCCGCCGGAACATCGGTCTGGATGGGAAGTTCGTCAGCGCCCATTTTCGTCCGACTCGCGTCGGCGCATTGCAGCTTTACGCAATTATAGCGACTTAAGTTGGTGCGTGACTGCGAATAGAGCATTGAACCCGAGTTTAGCCGCGACGCGACAGGGGAGCGCTTTCCGCGAGCAGCAGGAGAAGCGCTCCGCTATCGCGTCGCGGCTAAACTTGGCAAATGAGAGTGCTCTTAATGCGGCATCGGGAATTTCGCGCAAAATGCGGCGACTTCTTCCTTAATTTTGGCCAGCCCAGACGGATTGGTTCGCACGGCGACTGCACGATCGATGAAATCGGCAACTGTCGCCATATCTTTTTCCGTCAGTCCACGCGTGGTGACGGCAGGCGTGCCCAGTCGCAGACCACTGGTCACGGCGGGCGGGCGCGGGTCGTTTGGAATGCCGTTCTTGTTCGAGATGATTCCTGCCGCCTCCAAAGCTTTTTCTACTTCAGCTCCGGTCAGCTCGGCGGCCTTTGCGCGGAGATCGACCAACATCAGGTGATTGTCGGTGCCGCCGCTGACCAGGCGGTATCCTTTGGCAATCAGGGTATCCGCGAGTGCCTTTGCGTTCTTGACGATCTGCCGCGAATAGTTTTTGAATTCCGGCTTGAGGTCTTCGCCAAAGGCGACCGCCTTGGCAGCGACAACGTGCATCAACGGCCCGCCCTGGCTGCCGGGAAATACGCTGCGATTGATCGCTTTCGAAAGGCTTTCATCGTTGGTCATGATCAAGCCGCCGCGCGGGCCGCGAAGGGTCTTGTGCGTCGTGGTCGTGACAATGTGGGCGTGCGGAAAAGGCGATGGATGGACGCCAGCAGCAATGAGGCCCGCGATGTGCGCGATATCGGCCATTAAATAAGCCCCGACTTCGTCGCAGATTTCACGGAATTTGGCAAAGTCGATCGTCCGTGCATAGGCGCTGTAGCCGCAAAGGATCATCTTCGGCTTGAGCTCTTTGGCTTTGGCGCGAACGTTATTGAAGTCGATGGTCTCAGTTTTCGGATCAAGCTCGTAATGGGCCGGCTTATAGAAGATCGCCGACGTGTTGAGCTTCATGCCGTGGCTCAGATGTCCGCCGCTGGCGAGATTGAGCGAAAGGTAGTTGTCGCCCGGCTGCATCATCGCCATGAAAGCCGCAAGATTTGCATTCGCGCCGCTGTGAGGCTGAACGTTTGCGAACTGGCAATTGAAAAGCTGCTTGGCGCGATCGATCGCCAGGTTCTCGACCTGGTCGTAATACTCGCATCCGCCGTAATAGCGCTTGCCGGGATAGCCCTCGGCATACTTGTTGGTCAGCAGGGAGCCGGAGGCTTCCATCACCGCGCGGGAAACGTGATTCTCGCTGGCGATCAGCTCGAGCGTCGATTCCTGGCGCTGCTGCTCTTTGGCAATGATGTCTGCAACTTGCGGATCCACTTCTCTCAGCGACGGCATTTGAACTACCTCCAGGCTTCGGTGAAGGAAAGAAAAGGATTGTAGCGGCCCACGGCGCGCGGAGCCAGCGCGTCAATGAAAGCGCGCCGGCTCGGCGCGATTCCTTACCCGCGCCGAAAATGTTTGCCTTGACGACCCGGCGGTGAAAGGGGCACAATACGTTTCATGATACAGCGCTACCACACGATCATCAGACCGGATACCAACGGCTGGTTCGTCGGATGGGTGGAGGAAATCCCCGGCGCAATCACCCAGGGGCGATCGCTCGAAGAATGCCGCGACAATCTCCGCGAATCACTTCGAGTTGTTCTCGAAACCCATCGAGACGAAGCGCGCCAGGCCCTGGACGATCGCTGCATCCAGGAATCCATCGAACTGGACGTGGATGAATTTCCGCTGCCGGAAGTCAAAGCTCACATGGCGTGACCGACTGTCCGCTTACGCGCGAGTTGCGGGACGAGTCGTTGTTGCGCCAGGTTGCGTCGCTGGCACCGCGCCTTGCGGTGGGGTGGGCAGGGGCATCCCATCTGCATCAATAATTCGCTGAATACCGGTGTAAACCGGCTCTGGCATTTTCTTCTTCACGTCAACGGCCTGAGAGCGTAACTGATTGATCTCAGCCTGAATGTGCCCCTGCTGTTGTTGAATCGTTGCCAGTTGCTGCGAGAGCTGGAAAAAAGCCGGAGGAAGCGGCAGTTGGACCGTGCGCCCATCGGACGTCGTCTGTATGCTTTGCAATTGCATCGTATTGATCGCAGCCTTGAGCCCCTCAGCCTGATGGTCCAGATCGCGGATCTGTTGCTGGTCGGCCGCAAACTGCGCGTCCATCTTCTGCATCTGATCCTTTACTTCTTTCTGTTTCTGCTCGATCTCCTTCATCTGCTTGTCGTCGATCCAGCTTGAGCCCCAGCGATATTTGCCCTGCTGCGCCATCTTCTTTTCCAGTGTGTCGGACTGCTCCTTGTAATGGCGCATGAGCTTCTGGGCCTGCTGCGATTTGGCCTGCTCGGGCGTGAGCATGTGTAGCACTTCGGTGACGTTGTCGAGAATCTCGTGGCTGTCCGGAGCGGCCATCAGCGCGCGATCGTAATCGGTCAGCGCGCCCAGAAATCCTTTCTGCCGCCAGAGGATCACCGCCAGGTTATTAAGCGTTGGAGCATGATCGGGCAGGGCGGCAGCAACCGGCTCAAAAGCCTTGCGTGCCAGAGGGATCTTTTCCTGGTCGTAAAGAAGCACTCCACGCAAATAGAGCAGTGAAATGTTCTGCGGATCGGTGGCCAGAGCCTTGTCTAATTCGGCACTGGCATCTTTCAGCCGGTTTTGCTTCATCAACGCATGGATTTGGATCGCAGCGCCGATCGTCTGCGCTTTCATCGCGTCGCGTTCTTTTGTTGTGACCCATTTATCGCCGACTCGAACCAGGCCCTTGGATTGCCGATCGCGCCAAACGTCTAAATCTTTTTCTGCTCCGCGTGCCGCGTCGGTGTTGGGATTTTGCTTGATGAAGGCCTGATACCGATCGATCGCCTGCTTGGGGTCAGCGAGCGTTTCGGTGCTTCGCCGAAGCGATTGCAGCCGGCTCTCCGCCCGATCAGGCGTATTGTTCGGCTTCACCTCGATGCTGGAAATCTTGTCGGAAGTAACATGTGTGATGTGACCATCGGCGCCAGTAACAAAAAAGCCATCACTGACGCGCTTGATCTCGCCCTCGACGGAAGTGCCGTCCTTGAGATGGACGACATCCGCCCAGACCGGGCCTGCGGCAATGAACAGAAGAAGCATGCAACTCAACGAAACGCGAAGGCGGGTCATGGGATCGCTCCCTTTTGTGGCGAAATTCTTTTATCACCACGGAGGCACGGAGACACGGAGGCGGCGTTCTGCTGAAATACAGGCCGGTGCGAAGGATCTTTTGCGCCAACGACGCCAAGAGTGCCAGGATCGCCAAGAAATTCTGTTTTTGTATTTTTCATCTTGGCGCTCTTGGCTCCCTGGCGATCTTGGCGCAATGATGAGTGCAATAATCGCACAAGAAATCAAATAAGTCATCCCCTCGCGTCGGCCTATACCTCAGCAAAACCGCGCCTCCGTGCCTCCGTGGTGAATCTTTAATTTTATCTCGCTTGGAGGGGCCGGGCTACTTACGCAATCTCGTTGCGGACCGGGTTTTCGAGCTTTCCGATCCGTTCGATTTCCACAACGACAGTATCTCCATTTTTCATCCAGACCGGCGGATTGCGGGCAAAGCCGACGCCCTGGGGCGTCCCAGTCAGAATCACTGCGCCCGGCTTGAGGGTCATGGTGCTGCTGAGGCTTTCGATCAGGGCCGGCACATCAAAAATCATGTCGCCGGTCGTGTGATCCTGCATCACCTTGCCGTTGATCGTCGTGCTGATCAGCAGGGCATTTGGATCAGGAATCTGATCGCGCGTCACGATGCACGGCCCCAGCGGGCAAAATCCATCGAAGCTTTTGCCGCGGGCGAATTGCCCGCCGCCCAGTGCCTTATCGCGCTGCCAGTCGCGGGCGGAGACATCGTTGGCACAGGTGTATCCGAAGACATATTCCAGCGCATGTTCGCGCGAAACGTGACGCGCAGGCTTGCCGATCACGATGCAAAGCTCGGCTTCGTAATCGATCTGAGTGCTGCGCTTGGGAATGAGAATCGGATCGAACGGATTGTTGAGCGTGTTGCTGGACTTAATAAAAAGCATCGGGTTGATCGGTATCGCGGAGCCGCTTTCGGCGGCGTGCTCGCGATAGTTCAACCCGATGCACAGAATATCAGTCGGCACAAGCGGAGCGAGGAGCTTGTCGATCTTCAGTTTTCGATCAGTCACGCGATGCGGGCCAAACAACTCGCCATCGATTTCATAAGCCGTCTGCTGGTCGATCTGCTGGCCCGTACAAACCTGCTCCGCCGAGAGAAACCGAACGATTCTCATGTCGCCTTCCGCCTTGAATAAGGTTCAATGGCGGTAGTAGAAGCGATCGTAGTGCCCGTGGCCATAGTAAAATCTTGGACCGATTCCGACGCCAAATCTCACCGAAGGAACATAGACCGGTGGCGGGGCATAGACCGGCGCGGTGTAAACGACCGGCGGCTCATAAGCTGGAGCTGAGTAAACCGGCGCCTGATAATAAGTCGGGGCCCCATATGTCACCGGCGGAGGAACATAAACCGGAGCTGAATCATAATAAGTCGGCGCATAATAGTCGTAGCAATCCGGGCCGTAATATCCGTCATAGTACCCGCCGCCAAACCCACCATAGAAGCTGATTCGAGGGCCCCAGAAATGGTCATGAAAACCGAATCCGAAATGGCCTCCGCCTCCGCGATAACCGAACCCAGAATGGCCATACCCAACATGCCCAAACCCGCCGTGCCCGAATCCAGCATGCCCGAATCCACCGTGTTCCCCGCGCGCTGCAGGCGCCAGCGCAGGCAAGCAACCCAGCAGCAAAGCTCCAAGCCATGTATATCGCATATCTTAGCTCCTTTACGTCCGCCGATGCTCCAACCGGCTCTGAAATAAAAGACACAGCGATAATCCACGCGTTAGGCTAATTTCCAAGGGCGAGTGCCTTTCAAATCAGCTCGATGACATCTCCGGGCTGCAAATTATATTGGCGTTGGGCCGACCCCTCCCGGACGGCAATTTCCAATAATCCGCTGCTGCCGATCAGGGCCAAGGGCTCTCCTGGTTTAACATCGCTATATGAATGCCCACATGGCCCCAGTAAATGGCCGCGAACGCTGAACTTAACGCCCGGCAATTTTACCAACTCTTCGGCCGGCAGATTTGTCGTGGCATTGCCGAACTGGTCGATATGAATGATGGAGACTTTGCGATGGGTCGCAGTCGCGACATGAATATCCAGCAGAATCGGGTCGTCAATCGGCCGGGCCAATTCCGCGATGGCTGCTCCTGCTGCAAGCAGACCGGCAACCGGCGCCATGATGTCACGCCCATGAAACGTGGAGCTCGAAACCGCCGGCTTCCAAGTCAATTCATGAACCTGCCCGGCCCCCAGCCGTCGCCAGGCCCAGGTAATCAAACCGTTGTCGGGACAAACAACAATCTGGCCGTGGATTTTGACAATCAAAATCCGCCGGGACGTCCCCACGCCCGGATCAATCACGGCAAGATGGATCGTCCCGGGATCAAAGCTGGCCAAGGCTCGCTCGAGCGTGATCGAACCGAAAAGAATGTCATGACGTGGCACTTCATGGGTGATGTCGATCAGGCGAACCTGCGGAGAATGTCGGATCAGAACGGCCTTCATGGCCGATACATAGAAGTCGCGGAGGCCAAAGTCGGTTGTCAGCGTGACGACCGGCAAGGATGAGCCTGGAACAGGGCTCTGGAAGTGTGACATGGCTGATGGACGATACGCCGGTTGGGCGATGAATCAAAGCCACTGGACCACCGGTAAAATGGTTCATCCGGCACGGTGAGGACGATGGGAAACACCCTGGCCTTTGCCTAGAATGGGTCAACAATGCCAGAACTCAATGTGAAAGAAACATCGTCGCTGGAGCGAATGATCCAGCAGCAGGTCGTCGAGCGGGGAATTCGCGACCCGCGCGTTCTGACGGCTCTTCGATCCGTGCCTCGCGAACAGTTTTTTCGAAAAGAAATGCGCCGAGAAGCCTTCGCCGATCGCTCGGCGCCGATCGGCCATGGCCAGACCATCAGTCAGCCTTATATCGTCGCGCTCATGACCTCGCGGCTTGACATTGGGCCGGAGCATCGCGTGCTGGAAATCGGCACCGGCAGTGGCTACCAGACTGCCATTCTGGCTAAACTTGCGCGAGAGGTTTACAGCGTCGAGCGCGTGAAGCCGTTGCTTGATGAAGCGTTTGAACGCCTGTACGGCCTGGGTATTCACAACGTCCATTTCCGCTTTGGAGATGGGACGTTGGGCTGGCCGGAACAGGCGCCGTTTGACCGCATTCTCGTCGCGGCCGGCGCTCCGAAGATCCCCGAAGAATTTCTGCGCCAGCAGCTCAAAGACGGCGGCATCGCAGTGCTGCCGTACGGCCCGGAAGACGAGCAGATGATGGTCGAAATCCGCAAGCAGGGCGATGAGTTGACGACGACTGAAGTTTGCCCGTGCCGGTTCGTAAAGCTGATCGGCAAGGAAGGCTGGGAGCCGGAGACAACCGAGTGATGCGCGAGCTGCGCGAACATGATCTTTCCGTTTCGCTGCGATGACCGCCGCCAATCCGACTGCGCCCGATTCATCCTCCAAACGTTCCACGTTGAGTGAGCCTGTTGAATCTCTGACGGGCGTGGGTCCGACCCGCGCCCGTCATCTTCGCGCCTTGGGCGTTTCGACACTCGGCGATCTTCTGGAATACTTCCCGCGCACCTATCAATTCGAAAGCGCGGAGAAACCTGTTTCGCAGCTTATCGCCGATCAGGTTCAAACCGTGCGCGGGCAGGTCATCGCAGTGGATTACATTCCCTCACGGCCCCGGCCGCGCTTTGAAGCGACTCTCGATGACGGCACCGAAAAACTCGCCGTCGCCTGGTTCAATAGTGCATTTCTCCGTCGCCAGATTCATCCCGGCATGACGCTGCGCGTGAAGGGCAAAGTCACTTTCTTCCGCCGAATTCCCAAGATGGTGCAGCCGAAATGGGAAGTGGTGGATGCCGATGCCCCGCGGGTTGAGCAGGCTAACTTCCGGCCCATCTATCCGGCATCGCAACGGCTGCCTTCGGAAACGATCGCGCGAATCGTCCAGGATAATCTTGATGCGGCTCTGCCGGAAGTGGAGGAATGGTTCGATCCGGTGATGCTCGAACGCCGTCGGCTCATGACGCGCCGCAAGGCTTATGAAACGATTCATCGCCCCATTGACATGCAGCAGGCGATGGCCGCGCGCCGGCGCATCGTCTATGACGAATTGATGTTGATGCAACTAGGTCTCGGCATCAGCCGGCGGATGCGCCAGCGCGGGCTTGCTGCGCCGGTCATTCGGCTCGATAAGCTGCTGGACCAGCGCATCCGCGCCCGATTTCCGTTTCAGCTCACCGATGCGCAGCAAAGCGCGATCTGGGAAATCGCCCGCGATATCGCCCGTGGCCAGCCGATGAATCGCCTGCTGCAGGGCGACGTCGGAAGCGGAAAGACCGTCGTCGCGCTTTACGCGATGCTCGCTGGAGTCGCCAACAAGCTTCAATCGGCGCTGCTGGCGCCCACGGAAGTTCTAGCCGAACAGCATTACCTGACGCTCAGCAATCTCCTTCGCGGTTCCAACGTCACCATCGGCCTGTTCACAGGCCGCACGAAGCGGCAGAACAAACGCGCGCTGCTGGAAGATCTTTCCGAGGGAAAGATTCATCTGGCGGTTGGAACTCAATCGCTGATTTCAGAAGACATCGAGTTCGCCAATCTTGGACTCGTCGTCGTAGACGAGCAGCACAAACTTGGTGTGCGCCAGCGCGCGGTGCTCAAGAGCAAAGGACTCGCGCCGCATTATCTGGTGATGACGGCTACGCCCATTCCTCGCACCCTCGCCTTGTCCTTCTTTGCCGACTTCGATGTCTCGGTAATCCAATCTCTCCCGCCCGGCCGGCTGCCGATCAAAACGCGCTGGCTTCGCTCGGCTCGCGCAGTGGAGGCGTATGAATTTATCCGCAGCGAAGTCGGCTCGGGACGACAGGCCTACATCGTTCTACCTCGCGTCGAAGAGGATGCGCTGGATGAATCCAAATCGGTCATCAAGGAGCACGAGCGGCTTTCAAAGGGGCCGCTATCGGGATTGAGGCTGGCCATTCTGCATGGCCAGATGAGCACCGATGAAAAGCAGACAACCATGTCGGCTTTCCGCGATCGGCAGATCGACGTGCTGGTTGCCACCACAGTTATCGAGGTCGGCATCGACATTCCCAATGCAACCGTCATGCTCATCGACAATGCCGAGCAGTTTGGCCTGTCGCAGCTTCATCAGCTTCGTGGACGCGTCGGCAGGGGTGGGCAAGCGAGCCATTGCATCCTCATTTCCGACGCCGTGAATGAATCGGCCGAGCAGCGGATGCAGGCGATGGTCGACTCCACCGACGGCTTTGAGATTGCCGAGATGGACCTCAAGCTCCGCGGCCCCGGCGAATTCTTTGGCACCCGCCAGCATGGCCTGCCGGAGTTCAAGCTGGCTGACCTCACCAGCGAACTGGCCCTGCTTCAACAAGCCAAGGAGGATGCGCTGGCGCTGCTGAACGACGATCCCTCATTGAATAAGCCCGCCCATGTCGCATTACGAAAGGCGCTGACCCATCAACTTGGGACGAGCTTGGACCTCGCCCAAATCGGATGATTGCTGACAGAATGTCGCACGACACCAAATGACACAAAATGACGCGCGCGGCGAGCTGGCCTGAAACCATTTTTCGATATAACTCATTTGTGGATAGAAAACTATGTTGATGACGCGCGCAATCTGGCGCGCGTCATCCCCTTGCTGCACTCAACAGGCTTCCTTCATGTCACCAATCCATCCACCAAGCCCCCGGAGCACCGCAAAACAAATTTCCTTCCACCCATTTTCACCGCTGCACCGATAATGGGAATTACGATAATACGTGCTTCAGGCGGGTTGTCCGCTGGCATGCGGGAGTGAAAACCCTTGCAATCCGGCACTGGCAACATAGAGTGACCCGCCGATTAGTCGGTCCCATGAAAGGAGCTGCTCTTGCGATCCTCGCGTCCTTCGACCCTTCTGGAACGAGCCAAAAGCCCACGCACTTTGAAGATTCTCGCCCGATGCGCAGTCTCGCTGGGAGCGCTGGCAGTTTTCACCGGCTGCGAAACGAAGGATTTCCTTAATCCGACCGCAGTTGGCCGCTTTGATAAGAACGAGCCGCTGGTCGTTCCCATCCTTAAGACACTCGATCCTTCGATCGAGGAAAATGACAGGATCTTTGTCAACGCCACGGCCCCGACACCTGCCGACCGCCAGATCCAGGAAGTCGATTATCGCATCAGCCGAAATGACCTCCTGAGCGTCGGCATCAGCGATCTGGTCGCCCCAGGCCAGGAGCAGGTCCAGACTCGCCGCGTCAGTGAGAATGGCATGATCAGCCTGCCTTACATTGGCGCGATCCGTGCCGAGGGCCTCACCGAAATCGAATTCGAGCAGGCGGTTGCGCAGGCTTATAAGGACATGCAGCTCATACAGAACGCCAACGTCTCGGTGACGGTGGTTGAGGCGCGCGGCCGATCGTTTGAAGTGATGGGCGCGGTGGCCCGGCCCGCGGCTTACGCGATGCCCGAGGCCAATTTCCGTGTGCTCGATGCGCTGGTGGTGGGCGGCGACGTGCTGCCGAACGCTTCAATCGATTACATCTACATTCTTCGCCGAATCGAAAAAGAACGGCCCGCCACCCGGCCGTTTACGACACGGCCCCTCGGCGCTCCGACGACCACGCCGGTTCCGAATCCGGGAGATCTTGCTCCACGCGGGCAGCTCAGCCAGCCGCCTGCACCGCTGGCGTCCTCCACTCAAAATCAGGATGGCGGCGAGCGCGCTTTGAATCTTCTGGCCGATACCGGCTCCGTCGAGCCGGCGATGAAAGCAAACACCGGCGGCAGCTTCGTCCAACCGGCAGCTCATCCCGTGGAGCCGACGGCTGCTCCAGTAGAGTCGTCGCATCCGATTCTCGCGCAGGCGGGCAACTCCGATCGTGGGTTTGAATTCAACGCGCCGACCGCGCCAAACGATGTGCGCGTCATCCGCATTCCTTACCAGGCGCTTCGCGATGGCGATCTGAATTACAATATCCCCATTCGCCCGTACGACGTGATCTGGGCGCAGCCGTTGCCGACCGGCGTGTATTACGTTTACGGACACGTCGCACGGCCTGGCGTCTTTACACTTGCCGGGCAGAAGGTCACCATCAAGCAGGCCATCGGCGGCGCAGGCATGTTCGACGAGCTGGCGATTCCCGAGCGCACTGAAATTGTCCGGCGGATCCGGCCCGATCACGAAGTTTCCATGCGCATCGATCTGAAGCGCATCTTCAACATGGAAGAGCCGGACGTTTACCTCAAGCCCGACGACCAGATTTTAGTCGGCACCAACGCCATCGCACCATTTATCGCCGCCGTCCGCGGCGCGTTCCGCATCACCTATGGCTTCGGATTCCTCTACGACCGGAATTTTGCCTACAACAGCGTCGCAGGCGCGTTCTGATTCGCGCTTCAATCGGTTTTACATGGGCGGCGGGCTTCAGCCCGCCGCTTTTTTTGTAATGTAATTAAATGCAATCAAACGGTGGAGGCTTCCCAGGTCTGCGCCTGCAGCGCGCCATTGCCAACCCCTGTGGCGACGATGATCTGGTTACCGATCACACCGCCCACCGCGGCCAGACGCGCGCTGGGAAGATTGGTATCCGCGGACCATTCGTATGTCTTAGGATCATAAACGAGCACGCTGCTGAGCGGGATATCGCTTCCGGTCGTGCCGCCGATCACAACGATTTCGTCGTCGGCCACGAGCACGATCGCATGGGACCTGCGAACCGGCATGCTTGCTTCGGCCGTCCAGGAAGACGGATTGGCTGGGTCCCACATTAGAACACTGTTGATGGTCGTCGAATCGTCGCTGGTCGATTGGCCGCCGACGACATAGATCTTTCCATCCAGCACGACGGCCGAAGTATGGTTGGCCGATTCAGGCAGTGCCGTCGAAGTCGTCCACTGCGGACTGGCTGCCGACAAGTCCAGCGACCAGTGATCGACTTGTCCGACTCGGCTGGTGTTGACGCCATCCATGAAGTGGAGTTGCCCGTCGAGGTAGACCAGCGCGCCCGCGCCGCGTGCCGCGGGAAGTGAAACGAACGTGCTCCAGGTGTTAGATTGCACGTTGTATTTGAAGACGTTGGTTGTCGCGAAAGTCTGGTAAGTCGTCTTCGGATCGAATGTGTAGCCGCCGGCAACATAGATGTTCTGGCCGTCGGTCGTCACGCCCATGTGCGTCTCCGCAGTGGGCATCGATGCAATGGTGCTCCAGGTATTGGTGGATGGATCGAAAACTTCGGCGGCGGCGGTGGGCTGGTAATCGGGCTGCGTGATATTGTAGCCGCCCATCACGTACATCTTTCCGCCGACGACGACCGATTGGGCTTCAGCTAGCGCGATCGGCGCATTGGCCGCGGAGTTCCAGACCAGCGTAGGCAATGTGGTGGTCGTTCCACCGGGCGGAGGTGTGCCGCCGGTCGGGGGCGGCGTGCCACCACCAGGAGGAGTGCCGCCGCCGGTGGGAGTTCCACCGCCGACATTGTTGTCAAGCGATTCGATATCGATGAAGGCCAGCTTGCTGCTGTTGATCTTCGGTCCATTCGTCAGAGTGATCAAGCCGTTGTTGACGGTGATCGTCGCAGTGTTGTCGAGCCAGCGCTGTTTTGCCGTGGACTTGCCGTTTACGATCGCAACGCCGTCGGCCATCACTTCGCTTTTCCAGCCAGCGGTTCCGTCGCCGACGACCAGATGCACGCTGTAATGGCCATCGGCTACCTGGATCGACCAGGAATGAGCGACTTTTTTGCCTTTGGATTGAAGCAGAGCATCGGTGTTGTAACGAAGGTCCGGGGCAAGCTTGGTCTTGTGCAGGCGGACGTTTTTGGAATTGTCGATTTCCCAGCCGTAATTGAGCCCATCGCTTCGCGGGCCGAATACCGCGCCCGAGTCAGCGTCATATCCGCTCACCAGCGGGAGGCTCGCCGGTTGGAAGCTGATGTGCGCGGAGAATGCGGCGCTCAGCAACGTGCGACGTTCGAGAAGTTCGATGCAGGGGACTTTGGGCATACGACAAGCAAACTCCAAAGGGTGGCGCTGAGCGCCAAAAGATCATCACCTGCCTCGGTTAGCCGCGACGCGAAGCGGAGCGCTTTTTCAGAGCGCTCGGAGAAGCGCTCCGCTTCGCGTCGCGGCTAACCGGGGACAGACCGCTAGCGTTGCACTTTGAAGATTATCCCGCGTTTTCGATTCGGCCAACCCGCAATTCTGTCCGCACCGGCTATGCGACTTCCCCACCTTCACGCGCAATAAAAACGCTCCCCGGCGTGCTTAACACGTCAGGGAGCGAAGGGAGGAGGCGGTAACTTAATGGCTGATCAGGTGCGTTTATTCCTCCGGTGCGTTCTTTGCCGTGTCGACCGTCACGTATCGGCCGCCGCCCGTGGGGGTTTGAACGTACATCAGGACCGACTTGCCTTTGTTCTGGTCGATGGCTTCGGTCGCCTGCCGGGCGCTCGTCACCGGCTTGCGATTGATCTCGGAGATCAGATCGCCCGGTCGCAAACCAGCTTTGAAAGCGGGGGTGTTCGGCTGCACGCTCGTGACAACCACGCCCTTGGCATTATCGCCCAATCCAAAGCGCTGCGCGAGTTGGTCGTTCAGCGTGGACAGGTGCATGCCCAGCGAATTGGCTGTGCCATTGGCTTGACCCTGGTGGTTGTTTCCGCCGCGAGTGATGCTGGCCATCGAGAGATCTTCAGGCTGCTCAGCGATTTTCACCTTCACATGATCATTCTTACCGTCGCGGAAGACCGTCATATCCACAGACTGGCCGGGATGAACGTCGGCAATGAGATTGCGAAGCTGAAGCGTGCCGTGCACGTCTTTGTCATCGACGGCGGTGATGATGTCGCCGTGTTTGAGTTTGCCGTAGGCGGGGGTGCCAGGAAGCGTCTCTTCGACGAGCACACCTTCTTTACCGCTGAATCCCAATGCCTTGGCCGTATCCGGGTCCTTGGTGACATCGAGAATGCTCACGCCCAGCCAGCCGCGGGTGACTTTGCCGTGGCTCTTCAGTTCGTTGTAGACGTACTTGGCTTCATTGACCGGGATGGCAAAGCCGATTCCCTGCCAGGCTCCGCTGCGGGAGGCGATGGCGGTATTGATGCCGACCACATCTCCGTGCAGGTTGACCAGCGGGCCACCGCTGTTGCCGGGGTTAATAGGTGCATCGACTTGAATGAAATCTTCGTAACCGCTCTGGCCGAGGATGCCGACGTCGGTGCGGTCCAGGGCGCTGATAATGCCATGGGTCATGGAGCCGACGTAGCCAAACGGGCTGCCGAAGGCCAGAACCCAGTCGCCTTTCTGAAGCGTCGAGCTGTCGCCCCAGTGGGCGGAAATGACATGGTCAGTCTTGATCTTCACGACGGCCAGGTCGGTCTTCGGGTCGGCTCCGACGAGCTTGGCATTATCGATACGCCGACCGTCGGCAAGCGTCACGAGCATTTCCTGCGCGCCGCCGGCGACGTGGTTATTGGTCAGGATGTAGGCGGTGTCGCCGTCCACTTCCATGATGACGCCGCTGCCGGTGCCGACCTGTTCAAAGCTTCCGCCGGGCACATCGCTGTTGTCGTCGTTGTTATTGTTGTCGTCACCCTGGGGCTGGTCGCCGCCGCCGTTGGGGGCGTCGCGGAAAAATCGGCGGAGCATGTCATCAGGGAGGCCATGCCCGGCGCCCTTAATGGTCTTGCGCACATCAATTCGCACGACCGAAGGCTCCATCGACTTCCCGACATTTCGGAAAGCCGTCGCCATGTCTTCAACGGTCTTCAATTGTTCGTGAGTTGTTTTAACTTCCTGCTGCTGTTGGGCGAAGGCGGCGTCGCGCAGAATAGTCTGCCCGCCGAACCACGCTCCAACGGCTCCGCCGGCGATCAGCAGTCCGGCCACAGATTTACGCGTGCGGTTCATGGATGAACTCCTCGTGTGTCAGTCGATTGTCCTGTAGTGCACAGCGGAAAACGTTTTGTTTCCCATGCATTTCGCGTACCAGCGCGGCACATTAAACCACTTCAGCGGCCCGCGCGGATCGCAAAAACTTCTCCCGCTCGTCGGCGGGCATTTCATAGCAGTGCTCGGCCGCGGGGTACGATCCGTCGCTGACTTGCCGAACATACTGCTGGAAGCTGGATGTCATCGCGCCGGCCACATCGCCAAGGCTGGGCACAAATCGCGGCACGTGCTGCGACATGCCCAGCGCATCCTGCGTCACGAACACGTGGCCGTGGCAGGCCGGGCCGGCGCCGCATCCCAGAATCGGGATGCTCGTCGCCTCGACCACCGCCGCCGATACTTCCGGCGGCACCGCTTCTAACAACACCGCGGCGGCGCCGGATTGTTGCATTCGCACCGCAAGGGAGACGATCGATTGCGCCTCCGCGGCCGTGCGACCCTGATAGCGATAGCCAGTCAATCCGACCGCCTGGGGCCGGAGCCCCAGGTGTGCCACAATCGCCACCCCCGCATCATGCAGCGCTTCGATCAGCGGCAGTTGCCCCTCGGCAACCTCAAGCTTCACGCCATCACATCCGCTTCGTTTCACCATCTTACAGACGTTCGATACGCCCCGATCTAACGAGCCGTGGTAGGAACCAAACGGCATATCCGCAAGAACCAGACAATTCGGCGCACCGCGTACGACCGCCGCCGTCAGCTCGATCATGAAACTCAGGGAAACCGGAAGGGTAGTCGGGTAGCCGAGCACAACATTGCTCGCCGAATCGCCCACGAGCAGAGCCGGCACACCCGCCTCCTGCATCAGCCGGGCGGTGGTGTAGTCGTAGCAGGTTAACATGGGCACCTTCGTCCCGCTTTTCCGCGCGACCCGAAGGTCATTGAAGCTAAACTTCTTGGACATGGATAAAGCCATATTTATCAGATTATAGCCCGGAAACATGGATATGAATCGGCAAACGCTCGAACTTCTCTTTCAAGGATTGGCGGCTGGGGACGCTTTGGGCAGCACCGTTGAGTTTGTGCCGCGCGAGGAGATGCCCCGCAGGATCGAATCGCTGCGCGCCACCGGCTGGCCCTTCAAACAAGTCGGAGGTGGCCCCTTCCATTGGCAGGCCGGAGAAACAACCGACGACACCGCAATGGCGGCATGCATCGCCCGGTCTTTCATCCGACGGCGTGGCTTCGATGGTGCCGATCTGACCAAAGAATTTCTGCAATGGCTGCGCTCGCGCCCGCGCGACGTCGGCAGCACCATCCGCCGAACGCTCGAAGCCATTGTTGAAGGCACGCGCTGGCAGGAAGCCGCGCTGAATGAATTCCGTCTCAATCCGACTGGCGCGCCCAATGGAAGTCTGATGCGCAATGGCATCGTCCCCGCGCTAGCCGACTCTCTGGAAGAAGCTTTTTCGATTTCGCTTCAGCAGGGGATCATCACGCATTATGCGCCGCTGCCGGTGCTCTGCTGCTGCGCCCAGACATTTTTGATCTGGGAACTTCTCGATTCGCGCGACCCTTTCACCGGCGACTGGATCCAGGGATTTCTCGGCCGGTTCGAACATTTTCTCTCCCGCAGCAACGACCCAATCGTTTCCACCTGGCGGCAAAACACCGCCGATGATTTTCGCGACTCGGCCAATACCTTCGCGCGCAGCGATTTCAATGCGATGCGCGTCGATCCTTACGCGATGTCCATTGCCGGACACGATGGTTACTGTCTGACGACGCTGCAGATTGCCGTCTGGGCGGCGCAATGGTCGCAAAGCGGCTCACCATTCCCAACGCCCAAATGTTTTCCATCCGATCATTTCGCCCGCGCGACAGGAGCAAGTTTTCTCCCGGCTGTCGTGATGATTGGGCATGATGCCGACACGTACGGCGCCGTCGCGGGACCCCTGATCGCGGCGATTCATGGACATGTCCCCTCCGAATTCAAAATTGGTCTAAAAATGCCCGCTCTCCAATGACGTGTGTACGTTTGAGCGGGCATTCCCTGGGCGCGACATGATGAACGGCGCTTTTCGCGCAATCGAAACTCAATTGTCGATGCTCCGCATCGTCCTGATTCCTTTAGCCGCCCCTCTGTGGGGAGCGTCCAGCGGCGCAGAAGCAGAATCAACTCCGATCGACCATTCGCCGCCCCATGCAACATCCTAACGGCGCTATCGCAGAAACCGCTCCACCTCCCCGACTAGCAAATCCGGACATGAATAATTCATCCCATGCGCACACCCCGGCAACACCACCAGGCGCCCATGGGGCAGTAGTGAAGCAACCCGAGCCGCCCAACTCACCGGAACGATCGGATCCCGCTGACCCGCGACGACCAGCGTCGGAACATCCACCGCGGGCAGCTTCTCCTCGATTCGATCCTCAACCGCATGACGCAATGTCGCCAGCACGCGCGGAATGCCCACCTCCAGGTAATCGCTCAGCGCCAGCAGATCGAGCGAAAACTTTTCTCGCGGCGAATCAGCGATCACCCGTGCGATTTGCCTGAGCGAACTTCGAGCACGGGCATCGATCGTTGGCGAAGAAAGAATGAGCCGGTCAACAGATCGAGGATACCGCACCGCCAGATCCACGATCACCTGACAGCCCAGCGAATTGCCCAGAAGCGTCGCGTGCTCCAATCCGTTCTGGTTCATCCAACCAACGAGGGAATCCGCCATCTGCCCGATGTTCAATGCATGTCGAGGCTTCTGACTTCGACCAAAGCCGGGGAGATCCGGAGCGAAGACGCAATACTGCCGCGCCAACCGCACGAGCGTAGGCAGCATGTATCGGCTGGAAATTCCCAGGCCATGCACAAGGATGATCCGCCGCGCCGGCGGCGGCGCATAGGCCGCGCGGGCATACATCCGAAGGCCGCCAACGGTCGTCCATAGATCGGTGAGCAAGCGGTCGGATCATAAAGGATGGCAATCGAACGCGCCGAGATGAAAAGTAACTGCAAAAGATTTTCCTTGACGACAATTGTCGTCTAACCTAGTATGACGACAGTTGTCGTCAGAGAAAGGATGCGGGATGGCGCTTCGATCGCGAATTGGAAGGGCGGAGTTGGAGATCCTGCAGTACATCCAGGATCACCACCCGCTGACGGTCCGGCAGGTGGCCGACCACGTTGCAGCCACGAAGGGGCATGGCCGGACGACGGTCCTGAATGTCATGACCCGGCTCGTGAAAAAGGGGTATCTATCCCGCCGCAAGGAGCAGGGGGTTTTCCATTACGCGCCGCGCGTCGCCAAAGGAACATTGCTGCGAAATCTCGTGCGCGATTTTGTGGACAAGGCCTTGGGCGGATCGACATCGCCTTTTGTCGCTTACCTTGCCGAGGATGCGAATCTATCCCCGCAGGAGATTCAGCAGCTTCGGCAACTGGTCAAAGAGCTTGAGAGCCGGCCACGTAACGCAGAAAAGGGGGCGCCATGATGCTCGCCTTCGCAATCGATCCCTTTGCACAAGCGTGGATGACGGCCATCGAACGCGCCTGCTGGCAAGGCGGAGCCGCGCTGCTTGTCGCCTGGATCATCTGCCGATGTTGGCGCTCGATGCCCGGCCGCGCGCAATGCTGGGTGTGGCGGCTGGCCTATGCGAAGCTGCTGCTGGCGCTGGTCTGGTCAGCACCGCTGAATCTGCATTTGCTTCCCGCCATTCAGCAGCAACCGGTGGCGACGAAGCAAGTGACCGCCGCCGTGCCCCAAACAGTCTCATTTGCGAATCCCGATGTGCGACCTTCCGCACCTTCAGTCATCCCGCCGGCGGGGCATTCGATCGATTGGCCCACCGTCCTCCTAGCAACCTGGGCGTCGGGCGTCGCAATCGCTTTAGCAGTGAACATTGGCCGGATGGTTTCGACAATCCGAATGCGACGCAAATGCGTGCCGATCGATGATCCAGACATTCTTGGCATCTGTGAGAAAGTTGCAGCCAAGCTGGGCATCAAAACAATCCCGCCACTTTTGCAATCTCACTCGGCTTCCAGCCCAATGCTCGTCGGCCCATTCCGTTCTGCGATTGTGCTGCCGGCGTCGGCGCTGGAGCAGCGTCGCTCTCGGCTCGAGCTGATGCTCGCCCACGAACTGGCTCACCATCGTCGTCATGATTTGCTCTGGAATTGGCCCGTTGCTCTGGCAGATCTGCTGCTTTTCTTCCATCCACTGGTCTGGCTGGCCCGGCGCGAATCGCGACTCGCGCAAGAGCTGGACAGCGATCAGCTCGTGCTGGAGATGACGCAAAACGCAGCGTCTGAATACGCCCAAACGCTCTTGTCGATCGCCCTTCGAAAACATATCGCGCGTCCACCCGCCTATGCGGTGGGCGCACTGACCAGTCGAAAATCCCTTCATCGGAGGATTGTTGCCATGTCACGCATTTCCAATTGGTCGTCTGCGCGCTGGACTGTTGCCGGCGCGATCGTAATTGCTTTGGCCCTTCTGATCATCCCGCCCTGGCGCGTAGTTGCTGCAGACAAAGAGAGCTCAGCGAGCCCGACAACCAGCCCCAGCCAGCCTCATCCCCCGGCAGAGATTCGCTTGGACGGCCATCCCTATCGGCCGCACATGGGCGGCACTTCGAACCGCGGCCCGGAATTTACCGGATACATCAAGTCTGCAACCATCACCTTGCGCCCGCCCGTGGCAGGAAACCTTGAAAAGGTTGACGTGCAGGACGGCCAGCGTGTGAAGCGGGGACAGGTGCTGTTTGAAATGGACAGCCGCCGTGAGCAGGCCGACCTCCGCGTCTCTGAAGCGCAAATACAACTCGCGCAATCTCAGCTTCGTCGAGCGCGGGCTTTGGTCGCTCAGAAGAGCATCAGTCAGGAAGAGTTGGAGACAATGACAGCGAACGTCGAGATTGCCGAGGCTAATCTTCAGGTTAAGAAGCTGTCGCTGGAGCAACTGAGGATCACCGCACCGTTCGATGGTGTGGTTCATACATCGGCCATTGCAGGCCAGCAGGTTGCCGGCACCGATTCACTGGGAGATTTGATTCAAGTCGATGTGATGGATGGAATCTTCGATCTTCGGCAGTCACTGGCCCGAAAAATCAAGGTGGGGCAGGAAGTCAGGATGTGGACCCCTGGCAATGACCAGCCAATCAAGGCTCAGGTCAGCTCCATCGCATCGGTCGTTGCTCCGAGCACCGACACCATCCAGGTCCGCTGCCGCGTTGTAGAAAAGACCGACAGGCTGATGCCGGGAATGCGCGTTACGGTATCCTTCGAACCTGCCGCGGCGGGGGATGAGAAGCCCGAATTGCGGAAGCACTAGCGCGACTCGGCGCTTCTACCTTGCCGCCGGCTACGCGCAGCGCTTCATCCGTTCGGCGAAATCACCGAGATAATCGGCCCGCCAACGACTCACCGTTTTGGCGCCTTGCTGATTGCCTTCGGCCAGCGCGGGGTTTGGATCGTCGGTCCACCAATTCGGGTAATCGGCGGCGGCGGGTTGTCCAACGGAGGGAAGCTCGGACGTAAAACGGCCCGTCTGGGCGTTGAGATTCGGGTCGCTGCTGTGGATTGTATATTCCCACTTCCCCGGCTCTTTCGGGCAAAACACAAAATGCCAGGCCCCGTCCTTGTCGGCGAACGCTGGGAACTCCTGTTTGTTGATGATCAACGATGCGGTTGTTCCTTCCGGCGATCGTGTGGGCGGCCGATAGATGATGTCGATGATCGAGTACGTCTCCACCACATCGGCTTGCGTCGGCGCGTGATCGAACACGTAGCGGTGACGATCCCATGCGCGAACGAAGCGCCCGCCCCAGGAATCCCCGGTCGGGTCTTCGGGATTCTTGCCGAGCAGGTAGACAACGGACGGCGTGTCGCCCATTTTCATTTCCGCTCGATGTTTATTCCCCAGCGAAATACCACCGGCAAAATAATCACCGAGCGCGCCCTGGCCTTTCACATACTGCATGACAAACGATGTGTCGCTTAAATCGTCCCGCTGATTCCCTCCCATGAACCAGCCAAAATAGCTGGAATTGCATTCGATCATCCACAAATCTTTGTGATGTTGCGCGATGTAGTCATAGGCGCGAGCCGACCATTTTTTGTTGGGCCCGCCTATGAAGTACACACGCAATTTCGGCCTGATCGATGGATCATCGTGCAGCGCCTGGGAGAGATCTTCCAATCCACCCCATACTAAAACCCACAACCGACGCGGATCATTTTTCTTTGCGCATTGAATGATCCACTTCGATCCTTCGGTCGGCTCGCCGAATCCTTCAAGCCCTTCGAACTCGGTGCGCCCCTGCCTGGTCATCGATCGCAGTTGCTCTGGCGTCGGATAGTGGTCGGAATACGTGCGAAGATTTTTAAAATCCCGCTCGTATACATTGATCACCTTGAGGATCGCTTCCTTGCGCCCGGTCCCGCCCATCGGCGTGGAGACGATCCCTTCGATGTCAAACCGATCTGCGTACACAAACAAATGCACCAGCGACTGGAAGTCATCAAAGTCGCTTCCCCCGGCATCTGTGCAAACGAGAATGCGCGGCCGTCCGCTCGCCGCCGGCGCTGGCTGGGCTCTGAGGGAACAAGCCCCCAGTAGCAGCGCAAGACCAACCCATGCGAACTGATTTCCCTTCATAGGGAATCAGTATAACGATAGGGCGGCGCGGCGCTTCAAACCTCGCGAAGCTAGCGCAGTTGACAATCCCGAGCCGCCGGACGAAAAATGAGCATCGCACGGGGCGTAGCTCAGCTTGGCTAGAGCGTCGGTTTTGGGAGCCGAAGGTCGCAGGTTCGAATCCTGTCGCCCCGATTTCACATCTCAAAAAGGCATGATTGGTTACCATGAATTTTCCGAAGCCCTGGAAACGTGTCATTCGCAATGATGAGGAAACCCTCCAGAAAGACGTCCCCATCGGCTGGGGATACAAGAGCAGTTGGATCTCAGTCCGGACTAATGACAAAGACGTAGTTGCGCAATTCCTGAATTTGAAAGAGGTCAAACCGTGCACTTGGCGAGAGGGCTACAAGCTGACCTATAGCATGGCCGGACTCAATTCGCTGTTTATCACGCCCGTTATTGACGGATGGACATGCGCGATCGGCAGTCATCCCGAAGCGGGGCCAGGGGCGTTTTGTGATTATATGAAGAGACTGAGTGATCGTTTCGGCGAAGCTTACTACTTCGGTACTCACCGGATCGTGGAGTACCAGGCGTGGGCGATCGCCAAAATGGGGCAAATGATTCGAGGCTTCGCTTACGTCGGCGAAAGCGGTGAATTCCCATTGAATGTTGGCGAAAGAACTGCGGACGAAATTGAGCTTAATATCGGCACGGAGAACCTGGATTTATGTCCAAACGAAGAGCATATCCTGGAACTCGCGAGCCGCTGGGTCTTGGATCCGCGTCGCATTGAAAATTGCGCGGGCGCTGACGGGCCGGGGCTTGCCGGACGCATTTCACGACCCAACTCGGCGGTTTAAGTCGTACTCACTTCTTCGGTTTTTGCGAAGCAGGTGGATTAGTCGCTTCGCGGATGGAACGGCTAGAGCACAAAGAGTTTGATCCCGCGATAAAGAAGAGCCTCGCACGAAGTAAGCGGATTAACGCGAGACTGCGCCAATCCGCTTACTTCGTGCGCGGCTCCTTTATTCAGCCGACTGTCGCACGTTTTACTTTGTCAAATGGTTTCTCGTTTCCATCAAGACTAGTGATATTCGGTCGAACGTTTCAGCGCCTCCGCTTTCGGTCGCGAAATCCGAGTTGCGGCTTCAGCTCCTCCATTACTTCATAAACAATCGGGCAGGTAAAGGTGCGCTCGATCATGCCCCATAGGCGTGATGTAAACTCGGGCTGATCCACGTATGGATAGCCTCGGCAATCGCCGGGTCGATCTTCATACACGCTACAGCGGTTGTCTTTCAGGAACGGGCAGGGCGTGGATCGCGTGTGCCATGGGTTGTCGTCGTCGGGATCGGTGCGTTCCAGATAGGTTTCGACGAACTGCTGACGCTCGATCCCCAGGCGCATCGCCAGGCGGTCGATCTCTTCCTCACTGAAGCCTGGACGGACCGTCTTACAGCAGTTGGCGCACGCCGTGCAGTCGGTTCTTTCGGTGACTCTCCGGGCCAGTTCCAAGACGCGTCGATCCACCTCATCTTCATCCGAGCGCATCTTGAGGAACTGGCGAAATCGGCAATTCTCGTCCTCTTTCTTCTCTGCCAGCACGCGCAAGCGGATCGGATCGATGGCCATGGCTCAGCATTATGCCATGCACTCAAAGACTTCCGCTAATACATTCCTACATTGTTGTTTGATCCGCCCGTAGATCCTGACGACGTATGGTGCGGCTTGGTAATCGTGAAAATCTCAAGGGTATTGGTGATGTCGTTGACCGCATCGACGGTGATGCTGTTCCCGGTGCTCGAAATCGCAAGTCCAAATGCTCCGCCTTGAGAGGAATTCAGCGACACCTGGGCGACGAAGGTGCCGGTCGGGGTGAATTCGACGATTTCGCTGGGTTGATTGGGATCACCGTTGATGGCGTCGCCCTGGGCAGAAAGCAGATCGCCATTGGGTGCCTGCGCGAGCGCGAGGGGGCCGTGCAGATGCGTCGAGTCCTGGTAGATCACCGTTCCGGTGCCGGCATCGGTCGTGGTGCGCAGAGGATTCGGCACGGAATAGACCTTATTGTCACCAGTCGAATCGACGAAGAGAACGTTGCGCTTAGCATCAAAGACCAGGCCAGTCGGTCCGACGACGACTGCCGCGGCATTGGGCTCGTGATCGTAGCCGGAGGCGATTTGCACCTTGTCGTTGACGACGACGCCATGCTTGGAAGAAACAGAAAGATCCAGGCGGGTGACGGTGCCGCTGAGGACATTGGCGACGAACACCTGAGCCTTGCCGCCCTGGTCGTGCACCGTCAGATCCCACGGCCCATTCAGCAATGTCGGATCAGAAATGGTGCCGACCTGTTCTCCGTGACTGTTGATGACCAGCAGAGAAGTCGCGCCGATATTCGCAGCGGTGCCATCCGGCGTCGGCACATTGCCCACCAAGACAAATCCGCCCTTCAGCACGCCCAGCGCGGTAGTCAGCCCAAGGCCTTGCGGGCCCTGGAAGAAAAGCGATTGCTGGCCGGTGGGTGAAATGGAGACGATCGTCGTTCCTGTTCCCTGCGTATTCCCGCTGTTGTTGAAGTTTGAAACGAGGATATCGCCGGGCGCCGTGGCGCCGCCTTTGGCGAATCCATGAGGAACGATGGCCACGCCATAGGGATTCACATCGCCGTTGGAAGGCACGGTCGATGCATTCACCTGCGGCGTGGCGGGGAGGCGAGGAATCACCGAGCCACTCAGGAATGATGAAGACAAAAGCGTTCGCGATTCCAATCCTTCGATTAGCGGATGATTGCGCAAGCGGCTTGCTGTCATGGCTTTCTCCAAAACGCGAGCCAAGTCCGATCATGATGCCACGTGCGTTTTGGATTTCGGTGAAATGCAAAATTTGCAGCAACGCTGGACAAGGTCAACTGCTCGGCGTTGCGAAAATGGCGTTTCCTGCGGTGGGGTTGTATTGTCCGCCGCGAGAGTATGGCGCGAGATGAGATCGCCCGCGTCTGATTATTCGCGTATTGCAGGGATCCAGTCCGGCATGGTTCGTCACCGCGATTTGCAAGCTCGCTCCGCTCCACAGCCCTCCGATGCGCGCAAAACGCGCCAACCTGTCTCAGGGTTCGAGCGATTCTTACCGGCGTTGCTGATCCTCATCGTCCTGGGCGTCTACGCGCTGGCGATGGGCGCGGAATTCATCGGGTGGGATGATCCGACCAATGTGCCGGATAATCCGGTTTTGAAATTGCCGGGGACCCAGGCGATCGCGCGATTCTGGAGCGGGCCTTACGACAAGCTTTACATCCCCGTCACCTATACCGTCTGGACGATCCTGGCGGCGGTGGGGACGGTCAACACGCCTTCGGGCGGGGTCGAGTTCAACCCGTTTATCTTTCATGCCGCGAACGTCATCTTGCATGCGCTGGCCACGGTGCTGGTCTACCAGATTCTTCGGCTGCGCATCCGAAATGCCTGGGCCTGTGCGGCAGGGGCGCTGCTGTTTGCCGTGCATCCGGTTCAGGTGGAGGCCGTCGCATGGGTGACGGCAATGAAGGATGTGCTGAGCGGGGCGCTGGCACTTGGCGCAGTGTGGCTCTTTCTGTTGGGCGTCCAATCGGTGAATGCATCGAACGACATGCGTAATTTGGATCCGAATCGTGATTCGCTCGGTGCCATTCGATGGAGGATGTATATCTTCTCGCTTTTACTATTTTCGCTCTCTTTGTTGGCCAAGCCATCCGCAGTCGCGGCAATTCCCATCGTGTTGATTCTCTATTGGCTTGGATCCAATCGTCATTGGAGGCGGGTAGGGGCGCTTCTGCTTCCGTGGGTCGTGCTGGCATTGGCCGACGTACTGGTCACGCACGCGGTGCAACCGATCGCTACACCCGCCGATGGTGGACGGTGGTGGCTTCGACCGTTAATCGCGGGTGATGCGCTGGCCTTCTATTTGTACAAATTCTTCGATCCGATCCGGCTCGGGCTGTTCTATGGACGAACGCCATCGGCCATTATCGAGAGCGGTGCGATCTGGTTCACCTGGATCGCGCCGGTACTCGTATTTGGTGCAATCGCCTGGCTCGGACGCAAACGCCGCTGGCCAACCGCGGCAGCATTTCTATTTATTGCCGGAGTACTGCCCGTACTTGGATTGGTACCATTTACCTTTCAGGCCTATTCGACGGTAGCCGATCATTATTTGTACCTGTCGATGCTCGGCCCGGCGCTCGCGGTGGCGATGATTCTTTCCTTTGCTGGAATGGTTCGAACCAAGGCAGTGATCCTGCGGTGGGGGGCCAGCGTCGCGCTCCTGATCCTCGCAGGTCTCACCATCGCGCAGACCCGATACTGGCACGACAGCACCACCTTATTCTCTCATGCCTATGCGGTGAATCCCCACAGCGGCGAAGCAGCGATCCTCCTGGCCGGCCAATACAATACTGCAGGCGACGCGCAAGATGCCTTACTCTGGGTCGATCGCGCCGCTCCCAATGTCCCAAAATCCAATGGCTCGCAATCGGTCCTTCACAGCACGCGCGCCAGCGCGCTGCTCACTGAGCATCGCTATACCGAAGCCGAGCGCGAGCTCGAAACCGCATTGCAGCTCGATCCGTCCAATCAACTGGCGCGCTATAACCTTGATGTGCTGCGAGAGAAAAGAGCGCGAGGCACGTTGGGGACGAGTCGGTAGCTGCCCTCGTTAATCTTTCGGAGCCGATTTAGGGGCAGAGCAGCTAAATTTCCTTGCTCGAATATAACCAATCGATTAGAGTCGATGTGTTGTTCTCAGGGGCAATCCCAAGCCTCTAGCATTGTGTGGGTTTTGTCGTTCGAGGTGAGAAATGCGCAAAAATCGGGCTCCTCTGGCGCGCGCTGCGCGCCTGGTAATCGCGGCGGGTATTGGAACGATTTTGATATTGGGGGCGCGCTCGCACGCCGCCACCATTTCGAATTGGACCGGTCTCGGAAACGATGGTCTTTGGACCGACTCGGCCAACTGGGACAATGGAGTTCCAGTCACTGGATACGCGGCGAACTTCAACGGCGCTGGCAATAACTTCACCACCATCAGCCTCGGTAATGCGACCCAGCCGATCAACACCATCGCATTCAGCGGATCGCCTGCAGCTTACACTCTCGGCTCTAATCCCAACGATGCTTTTACCTTTGACGCGACCGGGACGATCAGCGTAGCCAGTGGTGTGACGACCGCACAGACCATCGCCGCTGGTATCACCAGCCTTGGAGCGCTCACCGTCACCAACGCCGGCACCGGCGGATTGACCTTCAACGGAGCTGTGAACCTTGGCGGCGCGCTGGCCGTCACCAATTCCGGCTCGGGCGCACTGACCACCTTCAACGGCGCGATCTCCGGTAACTTCGGCATCACGCCGGGCGGCGGCGGTTCGATTGTATTCAATGGCAACAACACCTATACGGGTGTCACCAATCTCTCGAGTGGCACCGCCACCAATATTCTGATCGGCTCCAATACCGCCTTTGGCACGGGAATCCTGCAGCCCAACAATGGGACAAACTCGCCGCTCGAGGCCTTTGGCGGCGACCGCACCCTCGCCAATCAGGTCAACTTAAATACCGGCATGACGGTGAACAATGCGACCACCGCGCATAACCTGACCTTTACTGGCCAGATCATCTTCACCTCAACCACCGGCCGGACTCTCAATTTCAATAACTTCGGACAAGTCCTTACCTTTGGCTCGTCCCCGAATTCGAACACCTTTTCGCTCGCGACGACAGGTAATATCAACCTCGCGATCAACGTATCCAGCAGTTCGACCGCTGCCAACACCCTGGTTCTCAACGATATCATTCAGGACAACCCCTCGGCTCCCGCAACGCCGGATACCATTTCGTTTGGCACCGCAAGCTCAACCACGCCCGGCGGCACGACCATCATCAATGGCGCAAATACCTATTCCGGAAGCACGACGTTCAACGGACCCAGCAGCACCTCGCTTGCTCCGCTCACTTTTGAAATTGGCGTTAGCTCTGTAGGAAGTGGCGCATCAATCTCCTCCGGACCCTTTGGCAAGGGCACGATCATTCCCAACAACGGCAACGCGCCGCCGACCTTTGTGCCCTATGGGGCGGATCGCACCATAGCCAACGCTATGACCCTCACCAGTGGCTTTTTCGTCGCGACGGCTCCGTTATCTGGATCCGGTCCGACGGTCGATCCATCCGGCGTCGCTCACAATTTGATCTTCACCGGTGCGATTTCCGATCCCGGAAAAGTCATTACCAACAACATGGCCTCCTCGGTTGGTCTTTATCTTGGCTCGGCCAGCAGCTCATCGGTCATCACGATGACCAACACGACCAAGTTTCAGACGACCAGCGGCTTTTCCTCCAATACCTATGTCTACGACCAGCTCACCGGCGCTGGGGCCTTGACCGTCCAAAACCGTGCGATCGTCCAGCTACTGAATAATTCCAACAACTACACCGGCGTTACAACTGTGACCACGACGGGTGGCCCGGGCGGCACCCTCCTGGCGATGAATACCAGTGGCTCAGCCACCGGAACCGGAGCTGTCACCGTTAACGGAATTGGTACAGGTGCATCTGCATTAGGCACCGGCGGCACGCTCGGTGGAATTGGATTCATCACCGGAGCCATCACCGTCGGCTCAACGACGGCTGCAACGCAAGGTGGCGTCATATCGCCCGGCGCCAGCGGCCCTGGTACGCTCAACGTCGGCTCGGTGACGTTTAATCCCTATGGCCGATATGTCTTCGAATACAACCAGGCCGACAGTTCGATCGGAAACGCCGTCAATGATCTGATCAGCGGCAGCGGCTCGCTCACTCTGACAGCACTGAGCGCATCGGCTCCTTTTGACATCAACCTCTCGCCAGTTGTCACCGGCACAACTTCCAGCAGCTACACGCTTGCTACCTTCGGTGGCGGGATCACCGCCAACGGGACGCAATTCGCCAACGGCACTGATGTGACCAACCTCTTCTCTTTCAGTGGTACCTATCCATCGAATCCGGATTTGGTGGTGAGCTCCGCGCCCGACGGGAGCCAGTCACTCGTTCTCTCCTTCGCACCGACGCCCGAACCGGCGTCGGTCGCCATTTTGGCGCTAAGCGGCATCGGACTTCTTCGACGTCGGCGCCGGTAAGCTTCTCTCGGACGGCTGCCGATCGTTGAACCGCTGTCATTCCTTAACGCCTTTTAATCGTCTGCGGAACTTCGCATACAGTGTCGGATTGAGTATCTGCTTGACATGGCCAAAAGGACGAATGCCCGGCCAGATTTGGCGCATGGCGGCAAAGTCCAGCGGCTCAAATGTGCGGATCGAGCTCGCATCCAAATGCAATCGCCCCCTTCGTCCCGCGCGCGGCTTGTTGAATTTCTCATCCCGCAGCAGCACCGCACTGGCGATGATCCGTGCCTGAAACTGAAAGAGCACCACCGTTCCCGCCGGCGCGTTGAGTCCCGCCGAGCGGTACGAAAAGACGGCGCCGGCTTTGGGCAGATCGCGCCCAAAGCAATCCGCCTGTAACTGCGCGATGCTCTTCCCGCGGAAGCCGGGAATTTTGTCGCTCATCGGCCAAATCCGCACCGCGGGGATTGAGTTCATGCTGGAAATTAGAAACGAGAGACTGAAAAGTGGAAAGATCATTAACCGCAGATGAACGCCGACGACCGCGGATCAATCAAAGCTCACCGCGGACGATCGCCGACGCGAAATGCAAATGGTGAATCGCGAATTGAGAATTGAATTCACGATTTGTAATTCACTATTGTCAATTCCGCTGGCTTCGCATTTCTCCCGCCCGCGGTACGCCGGGTGAGGGCTGGGGAGGGGGTCGTGTTTGACGATGTCAGGCCCCTGCGACAATTTGCTCGCCAACTCCAATTGATCTACCGATACCCAGCCGCAAAAATTGAGCAATCAGATCTAATTCGGATTATTCACCGCGCAGCGTAGAGGTGCGATGAGGAAGAAGAAAAATTCGCCACCGATAAACACCGATTCGCACCGATCAGAGCGCATCGGTGTTCATCGGGGCCTTTCTAGTTTCCAGTTTCTAGATTCTAGCACCTAGAAATGCGTCCTCCGCGGTGAGAATGAGTTTCCGACCTAAAAAATCCACGTTCGGAGTTTTCGCATCGTGACCGCGACCGTCCACCCATCCCCACCCCAATCCGCCTCCTCCTCATGCTGCATCGTCGGCGGGGGGCCTGCGGGCATCATGCTCGGCTTCCTGCTGGCCCGCGCGGGGGTCGATGTCCTCGTGCTCGAGAAGCACAAAGACTTCTTCCGCGATTTCCGCGGCGACACCATCCATCCCTCCACCCTCCAAATCATGCACGAGCTTGGCCTGCTCGATCAGCTCCTTCAGCTCCCGCATCAAAGAATGACCGAAGGCACCGCCCACTTCGGCCCCAGGGTTCTCCGCATGGGCGATTTCACGCGCCTGCGCAGCCGATGCAAATTCATCGCGTTCATGCCGCAGTGGGATTTTCTCTCCTTTCTCGCCAGCCATGCGCGAAAGTTCCCCGGCTTCAGACTGCGCACGGAAACCCAAGTGACCGATCTTCTTTTCGATCGCGATCGCGTCGTCGGAGTCAAAGCCCTGACTCCCAGCGGTCCTCTCGAAGTCCGCGCCAACCTCGTTATCGGCGCCGACGGGCGCAGCTCAACCTTGCGCGATCGTGCCAGCCTGGAAGTGATCGACTCCGGCTCGCCGATCGACGTGCTCTGGTTTCGCGTCACCCGCCACGCGGATGATCCGCCGACGGCCGGCGGCTCCTATTACATCGGCGCCCGGCAATTCATGGTGTTGATTAACCGCGACGCCTATTGGCAATGTGCCTACGTGATCCGCAAAGGCTCCTTCCCGCAACAACAGCAGCGGGGCGTTGAAGCGTTTCGGCGCGATGTGGCCCGGTGTGTGCCGTTCCTCGCGGACCGCACCGATCAGATCAAGGAGTGGGACGATGTGAAACTGCTGAGCGTGAAGGTCGATCATCTGCGCACCTGGCATCGCGATGGCCTGCTCTGCATCGGCGACGCCGCCCACGCCATGTCGCCCATCGCCGGCGTCGGCATCAACCTTGCCATCCAGGATGCCGTCGCCGCGGCCAACCTGCTCGCCCCGCAGCTCCTTGCAAAATCGCCGCATACGCGAAGCCAAACGCTCGCCTCCCTGCAAAAACGCCGCCAGCCCCCGGCCCGCATGATCCAGCGCATGCAGATCCTTCTGCACAAACATCTGCTCGAAAGAATCTTCGCTTCCCCCGAGCTGATCCGCCCGCCGATGTTCATGCGACTGGCCGATTGGTTTCCCAAGCTGCAACACCTGACGGGAAGGGCGATCGGAATTGGGCTAAGACCAGAACACGTCCAGACTCGCGCAGAAGAGATTTCACCGCGGAGGACGCAGAGGGTCGCGGAGGCGGAAGCGTAAAATAGTGAATAGTGAATTTTGAATTGAGAATTTACTTCGCCTTTACCACTCACTGTTCTAAATTTCTTCCCACAGCGTACCTCTGTGTCCTCTGCGGTAAAATTTATGATCTACGCTTCGCTAACGGTCATCGACGGCCAGCGCATTTTAAAGCCTGCGCAGGTCGGATACGACAGCCTGATCTTCGATCAAGCCCCGCGCCTCGAATCGAAGCAGATCGAGATCATTCTGCGTAATGGCGACGCCGAGCAGCGCCACTTCGCGACCGTGTTGCCGCATGATCAAAACGCGGCGCGAATTCCAATTCAGCTCGGGCCGCCGATTTAAAGGGTGGAAAGATAATTAACCGCGGATGAACGCCGATGAACGCGGATTGCAAATGCCATTTTCTAGCTTCTAGTTTCTAGTCTCTAGTCTCTAGCCCCTAGAATTCACCGCCGATGAGCGCCGACGGAATTCTCTGGTCTCAAGTTTCTAGTCTCTAATCCCTAGAACGCGATGTCCTGACGCGTGTGCCGGGATGAGAGCCGAACGCCGGAAGCCGGGGCATGTTCAATAGCTGTCGATGGCGGGCCGTGGCAGCGAAGTATTTGACTGCGATCGCGGGCGTCGTACGTTGTGAAGCAGGGGTCTGGTTTGCGATTCCCCAGACAAGGAGCACTCCCGCTCGACGGATTTGCCTTCAGATGGGCCTAACCGGGGTTATGCCGTTTGTTTGCATGTGGCCGGCGGTAAGCAGCTGCAAGCTGTCGGCCGTCAAATCCGCTTCAGCGTGACAGAATTCCAGAAGCAGGCGTCAGAAAACACCGTGTTTTTGAGCCCCTGATTGAAATAAAGCTCAGCCACTCTCTCGTAAGAGAGAGAATTATATTATGCCCAGTGTGACAAAAGCCGTATAATGAAGCGGGATGATGGCGTCATCGAACAATCCGGTTGTCGACGCAATTAAATCCCAAGAGGTCGTCACCTCAGGCGAGTTGATAAGTCGGCTTCGTGACCGCGGATTTACCGACGAAGCGGCGCGTCAGGCGATTGTCCGTAGCGCGAAGGCGGGGCAAATATGGCGTTCAGACTCACTGAAGTTACCTCGCAATGAACGACTTTTCTCCACGAGGGCATTCCGCAACCATTCAGAGTTCTTCGATGAAGTCGGCAAAAAGCTCGCTGGTACTAACCGCGATGGACTGGCAGGGTTTCTTCGCGCGTTAGGGCAACAGGAGGTAATCCATAAGATTAACGCAATGCGGCTGCTGGCCGTGGCACCAGCGATGACGAATAGGCAGCGGGAGTTTAACAAGCGTGTCTACGAGCGTGAACTTGGAGGCCTAAAAGAGCTTGGGGTTGAAGTCGTCCATGGGGGGATGCCAGGAGAATGCTTGGTGTCGCCCAATCGTTACCGAAGCGATGACGTGGACACCTTGGCGAGAGCGGCGTCGCAGCGTCTAAGGGAGGAGACTGTGCTGGCGCGCGTGCTCACTGAACGACTTCGTCAGCAAAACGTCTTGGGTTGGAATCAGGTCAATCTTCCGGACACGAGCACGCCATTCGTCGTATTTAATGATCAAGTCTTTACCGCCTTTGGCTTTTCGTATTTGACGCCGCTTACTCGGCCGAGGCCTGATGGATCTGGCTTCACTCCCTGCCCCGTTCTGGTCGACTGTTACCAGTCTGAATGCAATGTGTCCCAGGTCAATTCGTTTGTCCAGCGACTCGCACGGGTGTCTAATCGCGGAAGAGGAAAAATGCCTGTTCTCGGGATAATCGCTGCCAAGGACTTCGAGCGAACGGCATGGGATACCGCAAAAAAGAACGGCCTAATGAGCGTGAACCTGCGGCAAATGTTTGGCGAGCCGGCACTGGAGATAATGGCCCAGATCGAGCATCTCCTCAGCGGGATGGACCCATCCAACGACTTTGACGAGCAGAAACGAAGTTTTGAAGAGCTTACATCCGCAATGAAAGATCTGAAGGAGAATCCAATCGTCGCCACCGTTCGCGCGATCGGATTTGAGATCGTGGCTGCACTTTTTCTTCGCTCTGCCGGCCACGAAGGTGTTGAGCTAGGCCGGACCGTTCCATGGCAGAAAAGTTATCGTGATGTCGACGCGTACGGAGTCTGCGGCGGCAACCTTCGTGTAATGGAATGTAAGGCATATCATCGAAAGAAGTCGATCACCCCCAGCGAGGTCGAAAAGTTCTTCACCGAAACCGTTCCGGCCCTGAAGCGGTATCTACGGGAAAAGGGAGTTCAGGTGGAGCAATGCGTCGCCGAAATCTGGACGACCGGCACAAAAGGCAAGGAGGCCGGCGATAAGCTCCACAAGCTAAAACCTCCACACGGTGACAAATGGCGCATTTTAAGGATTGAGGAAATGAAAAAGCTATTGCCGCCACAAATCAGAAAGCGAAGCGTGGAGTTATTGAATGCGATTGCGGATGTCAGCCATGAGCAGGGCTGAAACTTGGTTTGGCGAGCGGGCTTCCGAGCGTAGAACATGCTGTCACGAACATTCATCCTAACGTGCACAACGCAACCCTAGTCGATAAACTCTCTCTCATTCGTCTGGCTAGCCTTATGGAGGGATTGTGCCCCGCGCAGAACTCGCCTTACCTAGTAAATTTAGGAGACTCCTTCAAAAATCGTCGTATGAAGGCGAGGTGCTGAAAGCTTGCAATAGATATGCAGAGGTGTTCTCGGATCCAGCCATTGGCCTCTATTTTTTTCCCGAATTCACTGATCATGGCCCCACCCACATCGCGAGTATTTTCAACACGTCAGAATCTCTCATCTCTGGGCCATCGTGGAAGCGGCTGACCGGGGATGACGCAGCCGCGTTCCTCCTTGCAGTTCTCTTTCACGATGCGGCAATGCACCTCACGGCGGATGGACTCATTGGTTTGGTCGAGCAGCAGAAAGGCAAATCCAATCCGTTGATCCCAGATCTGGATCGCGAGTCGTGGGGAGAGTTGTTCCACGATTTCTACGTCGAGGCTAAGCGATGGGATTCGCGAAAGCTCTTCAACATCTTGGGCGACAAAGATTCCTCAGTCAGCGTTGACCTGTCGCAGTACGTCTGCCGACCGACCGACATCCCCGATTCAGAGACCTGGTCAACTCGACAGCGGAAATTCTTCGGCGAATTTGTGCGTCGGCACCACGCACGGCTCGCGCATGAAATCGCTGTAAAGGGCTTCCCAGGTAATGAAACCCTCATTCACTCGCCCGACCTGCCGGAGTCGTTCAAGGACTTAGTTGGAATCATCGCTCGAAGCCACAACATGCCTCTAAGGTCCACCTTTTCCTACCTCAACTCTAAATTCGGCGGCCACACCACGTGCATTCAAACGCACCCGCTATTTCTGATGGCACTGTTGCGGATCAGCGACTATCTGGAACTTAAAGCGGATCGGGTATCAAAGACGGCGACGAGCCTCCGCCGATTGCGCAGCCCGCTTTCGAGCCGTGAGTGGAATAAGCATTTTGCGGTCAATGAGGTAAGAGCCGATGATCAAGATCTAGAGGGAATTTATGTTCACTGCTCCCCTCGCACTTCTGAAAATTTCTTCGATCTAAAGCGGATGCTCGGTGGGCTCCAGCAAGAACTAGATCAGGTTTGGGCGGTATTTGGCGAAGTATTTGGACGCTTGCCGGAACTTCAGGCTCTAGGAATCTCTATTCGACGAGTGCGCTCGAATCTTGACGACGATCATGCGCAATCAACTTGGCCGTTTTGGCCAATCGAGACCAGTTTTCGGTCCGCCGGTTCGGAGTTGCTTAAGCGACTGATTTTGCCACTCTACGGCGACCGTCCAGATATAGGGGTGCGAGAACTGCTGCAGAACGCAGTTGATGCCGTACGCGAGAGAGAGGCCCTCGAGGCAACACATGCGCCCATTAAGCCAAGCCGAAAGACTTCTGAGCCAGCTATTGTCATTTCACTTACTCGATCCGCTGAGAATGAGTGGACTCTTACGGTGACCGATCGGGGCATCGGGATGACCGCGGATACCGTTCACCTGTACTACCTGAATGCGGGAGCGTCGTTTCGCCAGTCGGAGACTTGGCAAACACTTTTCCAACCAGATGGAGTAGCGAAGGTCCTAAGGTCCGGAAGATTCGGAATTGGGGCGTTGGCAGCTTTTTTAATCGGTCCGCGGCTCTCCGTCACAACTCGCCACCTCTTAGCCGAAAAGTCGGCCGGCGTCTCCTTCGAAGTAACTCTGCTCGACGAACAGGTAGAACTGAAGAGAATTTATGTTGAAAAACCTGGCACGACGATTTCGATCATCATTCCGCATGCTAAAGCCGAAGTTCTAGAGTCACTAGCCAAAGCCGGCAACTGGTATCGAGAGAGCGAACCGGGGATCGAATTTAGACGTGATAAGAATGTAATTAGTCGCGACGCCCCTTTGCCCTCTCCCACGGACGAGAGGTTGCCGATCGGGTGGAGGAAAATAGTGACGTCGAAATACCCAGCGATCATCTGGACATACGACAGGGTACCAAATCTAGTCTGTAACGGCTTTAAGGTACGGGAGGTTACCGGATTCGGGCGTCACAGAGAAAGCATCAAAGAGGACCCTACCGAACTGCGATGGGAAGAGAGGAACATCATCTTCCAAGTGCCGAACACCTCTGTCTCGGATCCTAATGGCCTGCTTCCCCTGAATCTCAATAGAACTGATCTTGTTCGGCGTAACTACCCAGAATCGGAGGCACTGTTACGCGATGTTGCAAAGGACTTCGTTGCATATTCTTTGGTGATGGCTCCAACCGCACCGCTATCTGATGGGAATCGTGAAGACTATTGTCGGTCCTATCCGGGGCTGCGAAGCGGTTTCGTCCCTGATTGGACTCGCTCGCCGTGGATCAGTGCTTTAGAAGGCGCGGTCTTTTTCCACCCTTGGCACATTCGATATGCAAACCTGAATGCTCTCACGGTGGTGATCGTTGAGGACAATTTTTCGATGCCAACCGGGAAGTGGCATATCCACAAAGGCCACGGATTAATCATCAACCAAAGTTGGGCCAGCTATGCATTGTTCAGTAATTATGTCGGTTGGTTGTTCGGCGAGGGCCGCATGTATCGTGGATTCGATCCGTTTCACAGGTATCAGACCCTCGGCAGGCGTGTTGTTGTTCCACCGGATCACATTGATCGCCACGATGCATTTCTAGAATTTGAGCCAGATGAGGCCATTCCCAGTCCAGATAAAGTGTCGTGGACCTCTTGGTATGCGCTGGAAAAGGGGCGAGTTCCTAAGAAACCAAAATTATTACAGTTGAGGAGTCAGTTGCAGGGGTGTCTTGCAGCAGGCGAGTGGTACTTCGATGTAAAAGCAAGAGTTGACCCATCCACCGTTGAAAAGATGTGGGACGACCTGCTTGGCCAGGCTCTCATACCTTACGACCCGCAAGACCGGCGGAAGAGATTTAAAGACGCTTACAAACAACTTGGCCCACAAATTCGTGCTTGGGAGAAGTCACTCGCGCAACTGAAATCCAAGCAGCGGTCGAACGCCGGAACTCGTCGAGCAAAGTAATTGCCGACGCTAATGTGTAGTCGGCCTAGCGGAGCCGGAAAATGCGCCAGCCGCGTTCCTGCCATTTCCCTACATGGAGCGTAACGTGGAACTAACCAAAGTGACGCTTCCTTACAATTTAGATGCGCCGTCGGTACTCGAATTCGGCGCCACACTGGCTTCACTCCCAAGCTTTGACGTGTACGTCTTTGACTTTCGCGCCGTGGGACATGTTGAGCCATTTGGGATGTTACTGCTGGCGGCGATGTTGCGTCAGTTCAAAACGATGCGCGTTAAGCTGAGCGGCGGAAGCGTTCAATGTAAGGCTGACAATTTCGGCCACTGCACGTATGCGAGCCACATGGGGTTCTTCACGAGCTTTGGCTTAGATTTCGGAAACCAACCTGGGGAAGCGGCTGGCAGCGGAACATACACTCCCATCAGCGAAATTGATCTCGACCAACTGCGAACTGAGGCCAGAAACCACGGGAGGGATGTTCATGTGCTTCTGGAAGAAAAGGCGTTCGATCTAGCCCGTCTCCTTACCCGATCGCCCGATGGCAACCTTGTCGATACGCTCGGCTACTCTATCCGCGAGATGATGCGGAACGTTCTGGAGCACAGCGAGTCGTCGAAAGTGTGGTACGCGGGACAATGTTGGCCACAGCTTGACAGGGTGGAGGTCGCGGTGCTGGACGAGGGGGTCGGCATTCGCGCGACACTTTCACGGAACCCACATTTGTTAATCGAAAGCGATGAAGACTCGCTAAGACAGGCGATGATGCCCAGGGTCTCAGGCGTAGCTTTTAAGGGCAGCCCGCGCGTCAGGTACCAGCCGGAAGAATGGAGGAATACTGGGTATGGCTTGTTCCTAGTAAGCGAGCTTTGCTCCTCAGCAGGTTCATTCATGCTGTCGAGCCAGAGTGCGGCGATTGAACGCTTGCTAGGGCCGGACGGCATCAAGCGGGAGTCGCATTTCCAGACGCAGTTTATGGGCACTGCTCTGCGGATGGTGCTGCAACCGAGCCGATTAGGCAAACTGGGCGCGGTGCTTAAAGAGCTATTGAAAAGCGAAAAAAACCTGTCCGACGAAGTCCTCGGCAGCCCGAGCGCGTCAATGCGCGCGAGGGCCGCGGGTTCGGATGGCGCGCAAAGCAGTTGATGCCGGCAAAAATTGGGATTAATTGAAATTCTTTGATCTATCGTCTGAAATAAAGGTGGCACGAGGGGCTGCATCGTTTCGTCCGCCCGCCGCGCTTCAAAAAAGTTGGCGCGGGGCCAAATCGCTTCAACCCCGATATTGCTTTGGAGGATAAACGTGGACCTGGCGGCAATGGCGAAGTCTATCGATGACCTATTTGGCTTCGAAACAATCTGGACATTCAGACCTGGGGCCGGATGTTGTGGGAACAACGGCGTGGTCAACATCGATCAAGAGGAGCTGGACTGGCTATATAAAGCGGCGGGTGTCGCCGATACCCAGCGTGAACCTGTCACGTGGTTTGTCATGGGCCACGAGAAGGGGCACATCGTTATCGAGAACGTATTTCCCGATCGTGATTGTCTGCGCGAGGAGCGACAGATCGAAATCGAGTGCGATCTCATGGGAGCGTGGGTTGCAGCGAGACTAAGCGGCGGCATTGAGACCGATGAGGCAAAGTCCGCTGTGTCTAATTTCAACGACATTAATTACTCTTCGAAAGGCATTGGCCGCGCCATCGGCGATCCGGCGGGAGATCATCCGCGATACCCTTGGCCCGAGCAACGGGAAATGTCGATCGTGCGGGCGAAAATGCTTGCTGCCTTATATAAGCGCCTCGATCAAACCACTCTGGCGGGCTTCGCTCAAGACTTGCGGGACTCCGCGGCGGATAGATTAGAAGGGCTTTAGCCAATATAAAGTTGGCGCGGCCGGGATAACAGTAACGCGGGCTATCTCGTATCCGTCCGCACCAGCGCTTCGGAAAACGGCGCGGCTCGTCCCTCCGCCGCGAGCCGCGTCTCGACGGATCATATCCCCATGGTCGGCCTTCGACGGCGCTCACGTGTGAGCCCTCCGCACTGGGATCCGAGGCGCTTGCGCAATGACTCGAAAGAGCGTCCGAAACGCTTCGCCGGCGTAAGTGGATGAGCGGCATCGTAGGGGTCAGAAACTAGAAACTTGAAACTGGAGAATCCGGTCCTCGGCGGTGAGAGCCGACGCGGGGCGCGGCCCTTCGACGTGGCTCAGGACAGGCGGGGCGCTCGTGCAATCACGCAAGAGAGCGTCCGAAACGCTTCGCCGGCGTAAGTCGGTGCGCGGCGAGATCTTATGCGGCAGTAAAAGTAAAATCACTTGACAATCGAGCGGGGCGCGCGTCTATCATCTAGCAATAATTTAATATCAGTATAACCAATTGTCAATTCAATGGTTATAGGGGAAAATCGGTGTTTTTGAGGCTCAAAAACGGTCAATGCGCGCCCCGTTTTGTCACGTTTTGTCTCATGGACGGTGAATTCTAGGGGTTAGAAACGAGAAACTTGAAACTAGACTAACCCAGCTGAGGGCGAGCGCTTCGACGTGGCGCAGGAGTGTTTCCAAGAGGCCAAAAATGAAAATTCGGTTGACAATCGTAGCGCGGCGCTGGTGTCGCGCGAGCGTAGCGCGCCGCGCGCCAGGCAAAATCGCAAGTCTTTGAGCGTCAGTTGTTTGTAGTCGATGAGCCTCCTAATCATGGCGCGCGGCGCGCATGTGTCGCGCGCCGCGCGCCCGTCCTGAGCATCGTCGAAATGGGCCCGTCCAAAACGCGATTACGCGACCGCAGGGCAGCAAGCTCCAAAGTTCCACGTAGAACATTTAGCTAACATTCAAGAGGTGAGAGGCTAGAATCTCGAATCTAGAAATGGCATTCTCAATCTGCGTTCATCCGCGTCTATCTGCGGTTAATTGGCGTCACCGGGCTGATGTGAACATTTGCCCGCTGCCCGGCGTTGTATACCAACGGGACGATCAGTATCCTACCCCGCTTTCATTCCGGCGGTCGCCGTGGCTTACTTGGGCGTTAAATTACGCTGACAATTGAGTTAACGGGCGATTCGCCGGAGCCGACGGCAGGCTTTACACGAGCATACAATGAATTCTGTGCGTAACGACATCCGTAATATTGCCATCATTGCCCACGTCGATCATGGGAAGACGACGCTGGTGGACGCCTTGCTGCGCCAGAGCGGCAACTTCCGCGACAGCCAGGTGCAGCAGGACACGATTCTCGATTCCAATCCGCTGGAGCGCGAGCGCGGCATCACCATTCTGGCCAAGAATTGCGCGATCAATTATGTCGATCCGAAGACCGGCCAGGCCACCAAGATCAACATGATCGACACGCCGGGCCACGCCGACTTCGGCGGGGAAGTGGAGCGCGTGCTGAGCATGGCCGATGGGGCATTCCTGCTGGTGGACGCGGCGGAAGGGCCGATGCCGCAGACCAGGTTTGTGCTGAAAAAGGCGTTCCAGCATGAGCTTCGGCCGATCGTGGTGATCAACAAAATCGATCGGCCCGATGCGCGGGCGGATCAGGTTTTGAACGAAGTATTCGATCTGTTTGTGGAGCTGGGGGCGGATGATGAGGCTCTCGATTTCCCGGTGATTTATGCATCGGGGCGGGCGGGCACGGCTTCGTGGAAGCTGGATGTGCCGGGCAAGGATATTTTGCCGGTCTTCGAGGCGATTTTGAAATATGTTCCCGCGCCGCATGGCGATGTGGATCGATCGCTGCAGATCCGCATCAGCAGCATTCAATATAATGATTATGTCGGGCGCATCGGCGTCGGTCGTATTTACAACGGTCGCATTCGTACCGGCCAGCAGGTGACCGTCTGCCGGCGCGAAGGCGGGCAGGTTAAGAGCAAAGTTCAGCAGGTGCAGATGTTCGACGGACTGGGGCGGAAGGATGCGGAGCTTGCCGAGGCGGGCGATATCGTCGCACTGGTGGGGCTGGATACGGTGGACATCGGCGACACGATCGCCGATTTCCAGAATCCGCAGCCGCTGGAGGCGACCGAGATCGAGCCGCCGACGCTGACGATGATGTTCAAGGTGAACGATTCGCCTTTCGCGGGGCGCGAAGGGAAGTACGTCACCAGCCGAAATATCCGCGAGCGGCTCTTCAAGGAATTGGAGAGCAACGTCGCGCTGAAGGTGGAAGAGACGGAAAACAAGGAAGCATTTAAGGTGGCCGGACGCGGCCTGCTGCACCTGGGCATTCTGATCGAAAACATGCGCCGCGAGGGATATGAGCTCGCGATCGGCAAGCCGCACGTGATCATGCGGCGCGACAAGGAAACCGGCGAGCTGCAGGAGCCGATCGAATACCTGGTCGTCGATGTTCCCGAGAAGAACATGGGCGGCGTGATGGAGCTGGTCGGCAACCGCAAGGGCGAACTGGTTCGCATGGACAATCGCGAAGGGCAGGTGCACCTGGAATTCACCATCCCCGCGCGCGGATTGATCGGCCTGCGCACGCGCATGCTCACCGCCACGCAGGGGCAGGCGATCATGCATCACAATTTCCACGAATACGCGCTCAGCCGCGGCGACGTGCCGGGCCGATTGAATGGCGTGATGGTCAGCATGGCGACGGGAAATTCCAATGCCTACGCGCTCAACAACTTGCAGGAGCGCGGCGTGATGTTTATCGATCCCGGCGCCGCCGTTTATGAAGGCCAGATCGTCGCCGAGAATTCGCGCGACAATGACATGGCGGTCAATCCCACCACCGCCAAGAAGCTGACCAACATGCGTACGACATCCAGCGATGAAAACATTATCCTCAAGCCGCCGAGGCAGATGACACTCGAGCAGGCGCTGGAATACATCGAAGATGATGAGCTGGTCGAAGTGACGCCGGCAAACATCCGGCTCCGCAAGGTTTTCCTCACCGAAAGCCAGCGGAAAAAAGCCGGGAAAAAGGCGACGGAGACGGTTGAAGTGTGATGCTCGCTGCATGGCTCAGCTTTTCTTCCGATCCCAAAGACCGAATCGATTTGCTGTTGAAACTCGCCGGCGGCCTGTGGGCATTGATCCTGTTTACGCTCAAGGTCAAGGCGGATCGCGATAAGGCGCGCGCCGATCATGCGGCGTGGGTCACGCGGTTATATGAAAAATTCTTCGAACGTTCGGAGCTGAAGAGGGTTCGCGAGGAGATCGATTGCGGCACGCGCGAAGCGATTGCAGCAATCGTACAAAAGTGCGATCCGGAGTTCACCGACTATTTGAACTTCTTCGAGTACGTCGCTTATTTGAACGCGAACGGCCAGCTCACCGATTCGGAAGTGGAGGGGTTGTTCGGCTATTACTTCAATTGTCTTGGGCAAAATCCGGATATAATGGGCTACATCGAAAATACGGCCACGCATGGATACGAGCAGTTGGCCAAACTGCTCCATGACCGCAAGAGATAGTGATGACGCCGTTTTTATTTGCCTATGGAACGCTGCAGCCCGCGCGAGCGCCGCAGGAAATCCGCGACGTTTTGAAGAAGATTCGTCCAGTCGGAAAGGCAGTCGCCCACGGAATCCTCTATGACCTGGGCGAATATCCCGGCGCCGTTTTCGGGGACCAATTCAGTGATTCGGTCAAAGGGCAGGTCTTCAGATTGCCGCACGGCGCCGCGGAGCGCGACACGCTTCTGCACAGCCTCGACGAATATGAGGGTGTGAATCTGCAAGATCCCTCACGCGGCCTTTTCGTGCGGCGGCAGCTTCCCGTCCATTTGCGCAATGGGCGAAAGATAACCTGCTGGGCATATGAATATGCCGGCGAACGTCCGAAAGAGCCGCCGATTTTCGATGGTTTATACGTCGGCCCGCGAAAAAATCGCCGGACTTCCTCACGTCGTTTCCGCTCAAACCCGAAAGTTACGCAATGAAGCCTCGCCCGATCATTGGGATCACAACCGATTACGATCTCGTCAAAGCCGCCTATAATTCCTACGCGACCTACGCCTCATCCGTCGAGAAGGCCGGCGGCCTGCCGTTGCTGATTCCATACCACATGCGTCAGTCGCTCATTCCTCAACTGCTCGACACCCTTGCCGGCATCCTCTTCACCGGTGGCGATGATCTGGATCCCTCCTCCTTCGGCCAAACCTATCACAAGAACGCCATCCCCATCGATCCCGCCCGGCAGCAGTTTGAAATGGCGCTGTTGGCCGAAGTGGAACGGCGTCGCATGCCGACGCTGGGCATTTGCCTGGGCTCCCAATTAATGAACGTCTATCGCGGCGGCAGCCTGCACCAGTTCCTGCCCGATCTCCCGCGGCAGCCGATGCTCGAGCATCGCAAGCTCAACGATGTCGTGCCGCGACATGACGTTGCCCTCCAGCCCGGCTCGCATCTTGCGAAGCTATTGAATAAAACCGAAATCAACGCCAACAGCTATCACAAGCAATCGATCGACCAGGTCGGCCGCGGCCTGCGCATCATCGGCACCGCCCCCGACGGCGTCATCGAAGGCACCGAAGATCCCTCCCTGCCCCTGTTCCTCGGCGTCCAGTGGCACCCCGAACGCCTCGCCGACGAACCCGATCACCTGGCCCTCTTCAAGCTCCTCGTCCAAAAAGCCGCCGAGCACGTGTAGCACAGCCGCCCCCGGCTGTGGATTCCGCCAACAGCCGCGGGCGGCTGTTCCACATTAACCCGGTCTGCGCTTCCCCACGTTTAATGGGCGCTCGGACTTTTATTTGCATTGGCTGCTCCCGATCTGAGAAGACAGCGGCAATTAAGGCCTCGGTGTCTTCCGGAGGGGAGAAGCCTCCAATTGCCGCCGCG